>Ga0196963_10000026_pt1 | contig 242677 bp, 213 predicted proteins | sample S1_5metaG_FD_148600 | JGI IMG/M metagenome (GOLD analysis project Ga0196963, IMG submission 148600) | Soil microbial communities from Anza Borrego desert, Southern California, United States - S1_5 | ecosystem: Environmental > Terrestrial > Soil > Desert | place: USA: California | collected...
CGGGTGGTCGTGCGGGTGGTCTTGCGGGTGGTCGTGCGGGTGGTCGTGCGGGTGGTCGTGCGGGTGGTCGTGCGGGTGGTCGTGCGGGTGGTCGTGCAGGTGACCGTGCGAGTGGTCGTGCCGGTGATCGTGGGAGTGATCGTGGGAGTGATCGCCGAGCGCCGAAGCGTCGATAGGGGCATCGTCGGCGACGCAGCCGCAGGTTGCGCACATCACTGCACCTCCACCAGGCTCACGCGAAGCTCCTCTCCGCTGAGCCATTCGAACTCGGTCCGGCCGCACGAGCAGAATCCGAACGGCTGATCCAGCACGCACTCGCAGCCGCACGCCCGGCAGCGCGCACGTGCCGGAATCTCGATGATGTCCAGCGCGGCCCCGGCCGCCGGCGTGCCCTCGCTGCACGCCTCAAAGCAGAAACGCACGGCGTCGGGAAGCACCGCGGTGAGACGACCGACCTCGACGACGATGCGCCGGATGGGCGCGCCTCCGGCCACTTCGGCCGCAATCGCGACGATCTCCTGCGTGATGCCCAGCTCATGCATCGCCGGCCTGCAACATCGTCTCGATCAATCGTACGGCCTCGTCGACGGCCGCCGCCACCGGCGCGCTCAGCCCGACAGCGATGTCGTCGGCGTCGGGAATCTGCGCCGGTTCACATCCGACCACCCGCACGTACCCAGGCTGAGCGCCGATGGATCGCGCCAGCGCCAGCGCCTGTTCCGGGACGATCCCGTGCGCCGTCAGCCCGGCGCCCGCGCCGGCGTCGCTGCAGGCCGCATCGGGCTCGAGCACATAAAGCGTGCCCGGCGCTCCTCCGCGCATCGTCGCGTCGACGAGGATGACGCGCGGATAGTCGAGCAGCGCGTAGGCCAGATCGAGACCGCGGATTCCGAAATCGACCACGCGCACGTCCTGCCTGGCCGGACGCTCGGCCAGCCGCCGTACGACCTCGACGCCGAAACCGTCGTCTCCGAGGAAGATGTTGCCGATGCCGGCAACCAGGGTCGCCCCCTGCGTCATAGCGGCTCGACCTCCTCCGGCGTGAAGAAGAAGCGATGACCATGCACGCCCATGTCCTTGCCGGGGTCCTCGTCCACCGTCACCGCGACGTAGGTGCGCCCCTCGAAATCGCGTTCGAGCGCCTGGATCGTCGCGCGTTTTCCTGCCAGCGCCAGATCGAAGACGTCGCCGCCTGCCCTCGGGCACAGCCGCACGCTCATGCCCGGCCGAAGGGGCGAGCCGGAACGCAGGCGCCCGTGCAGCTCTCCCAGCCGCGCCAGGCCCGCGGCCTCGGTGCGCGCGAGCAGCTCGCGACCGCGAGGGTCGCACTCAGCCATTGCTGCCTTCTCCTCGTCCGTCAGCGTCAGGATGCGCAGCGTCAGCAATTCGTCGATCTCGGTGGCATCGAAGAAGTCGCCGGTGCTTTCCGGAGCCAGCTCGGGATAGTCGTAGAGAATGATGGGCGCTGCCAGGACGGTGTGGCGCGATCCGGGCGCGCCCACCAGCACCGGCCACAGGCCGGAGCTGCGACAAGCCTCCACGAGCGCGCGCGCGTCCGGCGGCGGATCGATGGCCGAGACGAATCGGCCGTCGGCGCTGTGCAGCAGCAGGAGCGCCGAGCACAGCGCGCGCGACAGCGCCTCGTCGCGCGTTACCGATTGCGCCTCGTCGATCCCGCTGGTGTTGCGCAGGTCCACGGACAGCGTCCACCTGCCCCCGCCGCCGTCGGCAGCGGCGACGGCCACCTCTCCGGTGAGCGGTCCGAACGTGAAGGCGGTCACGGCCTCACAGCTTGCCAGCGCCGACAAGGCAGCCGGGGCGGTCGAGACCTCTCGCACCGCCGCGTCGCCGGTCTGGAGGTGTAGGAACCGTGCCTGAACGGTGACGCCGGCCTCCGGTGCTCCCTCGATCACGCATTGCACCCGCGCCGACGACGCGTCGCCCTCGCCGCGCACGCGGCAGAACGGCTCCGGATAGAGCGTACCGAAGGGAAAGCGGCGCATGTTCTTGAGCGACGAGGCGCGATACGGATACAGCAGATAGCCCTCGTGCAGGACCGCGTCGGCGAGCTGGCGCGTGTCGTGGCTCATGCAGCAGCCTCCGCAACCCGGCCGAAAAACTCCTCGACGGCCCGGATCGGCCCGTCCCCGCCCGTGATGCCCTGCCAGCGGGTCCGCACCAGCGCCGACAGCCGGTAGCACTCGTCGATCGACAGGATGTGGTAGCTCGGTTCGTGGCGCAGACGCTGGGCCAGCAGCGCCTCGCAGTCGGGCTGCAGGCCTGCGAGCACGGGATTGCTGCGTACGACGTCGTTCCACGCCCTCTTCGGCACCAGCGATTCGATGGGCCCGGCAGGCCCGGGATACGACGCCACCACCTGGTCCATCGCGGACGAATAGGTGAAGAACACCAGTCCCACCGGGACCTCGAGCGCTGCCCATTGCGCGTCGCTCATGCAGAAGCCCTCCAGCGCCAGCGTCCGGCGACGCACGCGGCGCACCTTGGCGCCGGGCGCGTCGAACAGCAGCGCGCAGGCCGTGCACGTGCACTCGAGCCGGCGGTCGCGGCTGTCGATCAGATGCTCGTGCTCGTCGCCGAGCGGCTGGCTGCACAGATGGCAGCGGTCATGACGCAAGGCCGCGGGCGTCCGGGCCGCGCACGGCGCCGGCTCCTCCTCGACCACCTCGACCAGCTCGAGCTCGGGGGCGGCCTGTCCGACCGCGTCCGCGACGGCCTGCCGCAGGCTGTGGCCGCCTCGAACGCGCAGCCGCGCGGCCGCATCGTCGAGCGAGACGATCTCGATGCTGCCGCACGCGCGCCCGGCGCTGAGAACGTTGACGGCCTGCTCCACCCGCTCCCGCACCGACAGCGGATGAAGGCCGTGCACGGCCAGCACGCTGGCGACGACCTCGTCGCGCGCGGCGTCGCCGAGCACCCGGCCGCCGGCGGCCTCCTCGCGCAGCCGAAGGCACAGGCGGCGCAGGCCTTCTCCGTGCAGCGCGAGCACGGCCGAAACGGCGGCGCGCGCGGCGGCGCGCGCCTCCTCGTCGCGGATGGACTCCACGCGCGCGATCGCGACCGTCAGCTGCTCGGGTGCGATGGTCACTCCGTCTCCTTCGGCGGCTGGACACCGAACATCGGCGAATGGCGCACGAGCAGCTCCTTTCCCGGACCGAGATACATGTGCACGCCGCACGGAAGGCAGGGATCGAAGCTGCGCACGGTGCGCATGATGTCGATGCCCTTGAAGTTCTCCTGACCGTTCTCTTCGAAGATCGGGCTTCCCTCGATGGCATCCTCGTAGGGCCCGGGCGTTCCATGCACGTCGCGCGGGCTGGCGTTCCAGCAGGTCGGCGGATACGGGTGGTAGTTGGCGATCTTCCCGTTGCGGATCACGAGATGGTGCGACAGCGCACCGCGCACCGCTTCGTGGAAGCCGCATGCGATCGCCTCCTCCGGAACCTGGAATTCGGACCAGACGCTGGTGTCGCCGGCGTTGAACGTTTCCAGAGCGCGATCCACGAAGTAGAGCGCGCACGCTGCCGCGTACGCCTGGAAATAGCTGCGCGCACGGTTGCGCTCGAGCGTGTTGCTCCAGCGCGGAATGCTCCATTCGTACTCGACTTCCGGATGGTTCGCGGACTTCGGGAGCCGGATCCTGACGCTCCTGCCCGTGGCTTCGATGTACCCGATGTTGACGCGGTTGAAGAGGGCCGTCGTCCACATCCGCGCCAGAGGGCCGCCGCCGGTGTCGATCGCCAGGTTCGTGCCGTTGCGCTTGTCGTGCCAGCGCGGCGCCATCACCCACGTGTACTTGCCGCCGAAGTCGCGCTTCTGCGGGCGCGGCGTCGTCGTCTGATTCCACGGATGGCGCTGGTCGACGGGGTTGCCGAGCGGATCCGACTTCACGAAGGTCTCGCCGTCCTGCCAATCGTCGTAGAAGGAGCTGCCGAGCAGGATGCGCATGCCGAGATTGATCTCGACCATGTCGGTCGTCACGAGCTCGCCGTCGACGACGATGCCGGGGCTGACGTACATCTCGCGCGACCAGTCCGTCATCGTCTCGTAGCGGAAGTCGCACGCATCCGGATTCTGGAACGAGCCCCAGCAGCCGAGCAGGACCCTGCGGTCGCCGACCTTCTCGTAGCCGGGCAAGGCCTCGTAGATGAAGTCGAAGAGATCGTCGTGCAGCGGGACGACGCGCTTGACGAAGTCCACGTAACGCATGAGCCGGGTCAGGTATTCCGTGAAGAGCTGCGGACTCGGCACCGTACCGACGCCGCCCGGATATAGCGTCGATGGATGCGCGTGCCGCCCGCCCATCAGACAGTACATTTCGCGGGCAAGACGGCTGACCGCCAGCGCCTCGCGGTAGAAGGAACCCGTAAACGGGTTCAACGCGCGCATGATGTCGGCAATGGTGCGGTGGCCGTGGATGGCTGCGTGCGGCGCCGGCGTATTCTCGGCTCTCGCCAGCACCGACGGGTTCGTCTCCCGCACCATCTGCTCGCAGAAGTCGACGCCGACCAGGTTGTCCTGAAAGATGTTGTGATCGAACATGTACTCGGCGGCTTCGGCAAGGTTGATGATCCACTCGCCGAGCGGCGGCGTCTTGACGCCGAATGCCATGTTCTGCGCGTAGACCGCGCACGTGGCGTGATTGTCCCCGCAGATCCCGCAGATGCGGCTGGTGATGAAGTGCGCATCGCGCGGGTCCTTGCCGCGCATGAAGACGCTGTAGCCGCGGAAGATCGAGGACGTCGCGCGGCAGTCGGCCACCTCCAGATTCGCGAAATCGATCTTCGTATGGATGCCCAGGCTGCCGACGATCCGCGTGATCGGATCCCACGACATGTCGACGAGGTTGCGGCCGTCACTCGTGCTCATCGACCGTCCCCTCCCCTCGACCGGCCGCGGCCGCATCGCCCGGTTTGCGCCACTCCGGCTCGATGTCCATCGAGCCTTGGGTGAAGCGGCGCAGCGCGCGCACCATCGTTCCGTACGTCGCGATCGCCGCCGTCGACATGTAGGCGCCCGGCGGCTCGTCCATGTGCGGCATGAACTTGTCGGGATACCCGGGCATCGTGCAGCCGATGCAGATGCCGCCGACGTTCGGGCACCCGCCGATGCCGCCCATCCAGCCGCGCTTGGGCACGTTGCAAAGGACGACCGGACCCCAGCAGCCGATCTTGACCTGGCATCGCGGAGAGTTGTAGTCGGGTGCGAAGTCGGCCTGCTCGTAGAAGCTGCCGCGGTCGCAGCCTTCGTGCACCGTGAAGCCGAACAGCCACCGCGGCCGGAGCGCCTCATCGAGCGGAATCATGGGCGCCGAGCCGGCGGCCTGCCGCAGCAGGTAGGTCAGCGTGTCCATGAAGTTGTCCGGCTGCACGGGGCAGCCCGGTACGTTGACGATGGGAATCCTGCCCTGGGATCGGAAGTCCTTGCCGAGATAATCGGCCAGGCCCATGCAGCCGGTGGGATTGCCGTCCATCGCGTGGATCCCGCCGTAGGTCGCGCAGGTTCCCGCCGCCACGACGGCCCAGGCTTTCGACGCCAGGCGGTCGATCCAGGTGCACGTGGTGATCGGCTCGCCGCTGCTCGGATCCAGGCCGAACGCCGCCCAGTAGCCCGCCGCCTTGTTGTTCTCGTTGGGGATCGATCCTTCCACGACCAGGATGAACGGCGTGGTGGAAACACCGTCGGCGACATCGTGGAAATGCTGCATGAACTCGCCGCCGTTCTCGTAGGCGAGGAACGGGTTGTAGAGGCGCACCCTCGGCAGCCCCGGGATGTTGCCGAGCAGGACGTCCTCGATCGTCGGATTGCTGGCGCCCGTCATCGCAATGGTATCGCCATCGCAGCCCAGGCCGGCCGTGATCCACAGAATCTCGATCTCTTCGATTGCGGCCACTTCGACTCCTCTTCTTCCCTCAACAGATTCGCGGCAGCTGCTCGCCGGCGAGCAAGCCGACCGGGCGAGCCGTGCCCAGCCGCGATGTCATGATCACCACGCCGGGATCGTCCGCGACGATCTTTCCGATGATGGCGGCCTGGCGACCCTTCGGATGCGATCGCAGCGCCGCCAGCGCCCGCTCGGCGTCGGCCGCCGGAACCACGGCCATGATCCGCCCCTCGCAAGCCACGTGGAGGGGATCGAGGCCGAACAGGTCGCACGCCGCCCGAACCTCGGGCCGGACCGGAATCGCTTCCTCGCGGATCTGCACTCCCACTGCGGATGCGCTTGCGAGCTCGACCAGAGCGCTGGCCAGGCCGCCGCGCGTCGGATCCCGCATGCAGCGGGTGGCGGGACAGTGGTCGAGCAGGACGCTGCACAGATCATGCAGGGGCATCGTGTCGCTGACCAGCGCCGTCGTGAACTCGAGACCTTCGCGCACGGACAGAATGGCGATGCCATGGTCGCCGATGGGTCCCGAAACGAGCACCGCGTCTCCCGCGCGCGCCGCAGAGATGGAGAGCGCACGCCCCGCGGGAACTACTCCGATTCCTGAGGTGGTGATGAAGATGCGGTCGCCCTTGCCCCTGTCGACGACCTTCGTATCGCCCGTGACGAGCTCGACTCCCGCCTCGGCGCAGGCCTCGCGCATGGACGCGACGATCCGCGACAGGTCCTGGAGGGGAAGCGACTCCTCCAGGATGAACGCGGCCGAAAGGAAGCGCGGGAGCGCGCCGCCCACGGCGAGGTCGTTGACGGTGCCGTGGACGGCCAGCCTGCCGATGTCTCCCCCCGGGAAGAACAGCGGCCGGACGACGAACGAATCGGTGGTGAACGCGATGCGCGCGCCGCCAGCCTCGACCGTCGCCTGGTCCTCGAGCCGCGCCAGCACGGATCCGCCGAACCCACGCACGAACACGCGCTCGATCAGCTCGGCCGTCAGGCGCCCGCCCGAGCCGTGGCCGAGCAGGATGCGGTCATGAGACGACAAGGGCAGCGGGCAGTCCGTCACAGGACGTCCTCCTCGCCGCGGCTGACGTGAATGACGTCCCACAGAATGTGCAGCAACGTCTCGTGCGCCTCCTGGATGCGGTGAATGCTGAAGCTCGGCACCACGAAGCAGTAATCGCAGAGGTCGCGCATGCGCCCGCCGTCGCGCCCGGAGAACCCCACCGTCATCATCGCCAGCTCGCGCGCCGTCCGAAGCCCGCGCACGATGTTGGCCGATTGCCCGCTCGAGGAGATCGCCAGCGCGATGTCGCCGGCACGCGCGAGCAGGCGTAGCTGGTTGGCGAACACGAGCGCGAAGTGCTGGTCGTTGGCCGTGGCCGTGGCCAGCGCGGCTCCCGTGCTCAGGCTGATGGCCGGGAGCGCCGGTCGCTTCTGGATGACCGGGTGGACGAACTCGACCGCCAGGTGCTCGGCGTCGCAGGCGCTGCCGCCGTTGCCCATGACGAACAGCCGCCCGCCGCGGTCGAATGCCGCGGCCATAGCCGAGCAGCATTGTGCGATCTGCGGCGCGAACTCGGTGAAGAACGCTTCCTTCGTTGCTGCGCTCTCGCGGGCCTTGCGAAGGATGGCGTCGGTCAACGCCGTAGCCGTCATGCCGCCCCCGCGCGCCCGTATCGATAGTACGCCGCGCACGCGCCTTCGGAAGATACCATCGTCGCGCCCAGCGGGCTCTGCGGCGTGCACGAGGATCCGAAAGCCGAGCAGTCCGACGGACGCTTGAGGCCGCGCAGCACCTGCCCGCTGATGCATTCGCGCGGTTCGACCGACGTCACCGCTTCCACCTCGAAGCGCCGCTCCGCATCCAGATCCCGGTACTCGTGGCTCAGGCGCAGCCCGCTCTTGGGCAGCAGCCCGATTCCCCTCCATTGCCGGTCGCAGACCTCGAAAACATCCTCCAGCAGCCTGCGCGAGGCCGTGTTGCCCTCATCGCGCACGACGCGGGCATAGCGGTTCTCCACCCTGGCCTCGCCGTTCTCGAGCTGCCGCACCGCGCACAGGACCCCGTCGAGCAGATCGACCGGCTCGAAGCCGGTGACCACGACCGGCGTCCGGTACCGCGCGCAGACCGCCTCGTAGTCCCTGGTCCCCATGACGGTGCAGACGTGTCCGGGGCCCAGGAACGCCTGCACGCGGTTGCCCGGCGCCTGCAGGATGAACGCCAGCGCAGGCGGCACCAGGACGTGAGAGACGAGCAGGCTGAAATTGCGCAGCCGTCGCTGCCGCGCCAGCCATGCCGCCATCGCGTTGGCCGGTGCGGTCGTCTCGAAGCCGACGGCGAAGAAGACCACCTGCCGGTGAGGGTTCTCTTCGGCCACACGAACCGCGTCCAGCGGCGAATAAAGGATTCGGACGTCGCACCCGGACGCCTTCAGCTGGAGCAGGTCGGTGCGCGAGCCGGGAATGCGCAGCATGTCGCCGAAGGAGCAGAAGATCACCTCCGGCCGTGACGCGATGTCGTGGGCCTTGTCGATCATCTCGAGGGAGGTGACGCACACCGGGCACCCGGGCCCGTGCAGCAGCTCGATGCCGTCCGGGAGAAGCTGGTCGAGACCGTGCTTGAGGATCGTGTGCGTCTGCCCGCCGCACACTTCCATGAGCGTCCACGGCCGCGTCGCCGCGTGCCGGATCGCCTGCGCCAGCTTCCGCGCCGTCGAGCCGTCCCTGTATTCGTCGACGAATTTCATCACGATCCGTTCTGGAACTCGTCCAGCTCGTCGAGCTCGCGCATCAGCGCGAAGATCCTGATCGCTTCGGCTTCGTCGATGCGCGAAAGCGCGAAGCCCACGTGCACGAGCACGTACTCGCCCGGCACGGTGTCAGGAACGTGCTCGAGGCAGACGCTGCGGCAGACGCCGCCGAAGTCGACGGTTGCCGTCAGCAGCTCTCGCTCGCGGCGAACCTCGAGCACCCTTCCAGGAACACCCAGACACATCAGCGAGCCTCTTGCAGCACGGCCGCCGCCACGGCCAGCTGTCCGAGCGCCAGACCACCGTCGCCGGCAGGGACGCGGCCGTGCGCATGCACGCGTAGGCCGCTCCTCTCGAGCCGTCGCACGGTCATGTCGAACAGCAACGCATTCTGGAAGACCCCTCCGGTCAGCGCGACGTCCTCTATGCCCGTCTCGCTACGAAGACGAGCTACGACGCAGGCAACGATGTCGGCGACCGTCGCGTGGAATGACCGTGCCAGCTGCGCCTGGGGAAGGGATGCGCTGACGCCGCGCATCATCGCCTGGATGAGCGGGCGCGTGTCGACCACCAGCGCATCCGCGCGGCGCTCGAGCACGAACGGAAACGCCTCTTCGGCGTCAGCCGTCGTGGCGAGCCACTCGAGCTCGATTGCGGCCTGACCTTCGTACGAAACGTCGCGGCGCACGCCGAGAAGCGCCGCGGCCGCGTCGAAGAGGCGCCCCGCACTGGTGGTGTCCGGCGAATGAGCACGCGTGCGTATCATGGCGCCCACCATGTGGAGGAGATCGCCGGGGACCTCCGGCAGATGCCGGCCGGGGTCCAGCCCGGCATCGAGCAGATGCGCCAGCGCGACCCGCCACGGCTGGCGGATCGCCCGCTCGCCACCGGCCAGCGGTACCGGCCGCAGATGCGCTGCACGGCGGAAGGTGCGGTAGTCGCCGACGAGGAACTCGCCTCCCCACATCGTGCCGTCGCTGCCGAGACCGACACCGTCGAAGGTGACCGCGATGACCGGTCCGGCCAGACCGTTCTCGGCCATGCAGCTGGCCATGTGTGCATGATGGTGCTGCACGGCAACGAGGCGCAGGCCCGGGTCGTGCGCGTTGCGCTCGAGCGCGTACCGGGTCGTTGCGTAGTCGGGGTGCAGGTCGTGCACGAGGACCTGCGGATGGATGTCGAACAACGTCTCGTAGTGCGCGACGGCTTCGCGGAAGGCGCGATACGCCGCCCAGTCGCCGAGGTCGCCCAGATGATGGCTCAAAAAGACGCTGCGCCCGGCGGCCAGCGCGAACGTGTTCTTGAGGTGGCCGCCCAGCGCCAGAATCGGCTGCGGGCAGGCAAGCGCCGTCGCGAGCGGCTCCGGCGCGTAGCCGCGCGATCGCCGCAGGAGCACGGGCCGGTCGCGGTTCACCCGCGCAACCGAATCGTCGCATCGGATCTGGATGGGGCGGTCGTGCAGGAGAAAGCCGTCGGCGATCTCGCGCAGTCGCTGCAGCGCATCGAGATCGTCGAACGCGATCGGTTCGTCGCATCGGTTGCCGCTCGTCAGCACGAGCGGTGAGGCAGCGGACTCGACCAGCAACTCGTGCAGCGGAGTGCAGGGCAGCATCACTCCCAGCATCGGATTGCCGCCTGGCGCCACGGCGGCCGCGATGCCGGCGCCGGGGCGCCGCCGCAGCAGGACGATGGGCCTGCGCGACGACGACAGCAGCGCGGCCTCCTGCTGCGAGACGTGACAGAGCCGCCGCGCCGCATCCAGATCCGCCACCATCATTGCAAAAGGCTTGTCGTCTCTGTTCTTGCGCACCCGCAGCCGCTGCGTGGCTGCCTCGCTTCTCGCATCGCACGCCAGATGAAAGCCGCCGACGCCCTTGACGGCGAGGATGCGTCCCGCCTCCGCCATCGAGCGCGCCCACAGGAACGGCTCCGCCGCCACGCTGCGGCCCTCGGCGTCGCACGCGATGAGCCGCGGCCCGCACGCCGGACATGCGACGGGCTGCGCGTGAAACCGGCGCGCCGCGGGATCGTCGTATTCGCGCCGGCACGCCCCGCACATCGCGAAGCCTGCCATCGTGGTGTTGGGCCGATCGTACGGAGCGCAGCGCAGGATGGTGAAACGCGGCCCGCAGTGTGCGCAGTTGATGAACGGGTAGCGATATCGCCGGTCGGCGGGATCGAACAGCTCGGCCAGGCAATCGGAGCAGGTGGCGACGTCGGCCGGAAAGCAGCGTTCGCCGGCGCGATCGCCGCGCTCGCTGCCCGTGATGACGAACTCCCGCTCTCCCCGCGCCGAAACCGTCGCGCCGTCGATGCGTGCGATGCGCGCCCTCGGCGGCGCACCGGCGGGCAGCCGCTCCTCGAACGCAGCGACACGCGCCGCGTCGCCTTCGACCTCGATGACGACACCGTCCGCGCTGTTGCAGACAAACCCGCCGACGCCGATCTCGGCGGCCAGCGAGAACACGTAAGGACGGAACCCGACGCCCTGCACGATGCCGCGGACGAAGATCGATCGGCGCACGGCGGGCGCCGGCGCGGTCGCCGTCTTTCCGCAGCCGCTGGCGATCGCCTCCTGTGCGCCGTCCGCGGAAGGCAACCTCGTGGCCGGCTCTCGCTGCGGGTTGTCGGAGCGGACCAGCATGGCGAGCCTAGCTACGCGCCCCATGGGCCCGCCGCAAGATCCACGGCGCGGTACGCCGCGGCCTCGCAGCTGACGTCGTCGGCCCGGCCTGAGCGGCCGCGCGGCCGGCAACGACCGGCACGCCTCCTGTCTGAGGCGCGCCAGGCGCCGCCTTCACTTGCGCAGATGAGCCGCCAGGCTGCGCCCGCTCGCGCGCGAGGGCGGCCTGACGCCCAGCAACGCCGACATCGTCGGCGCGATGTCGGTGGTCGAGACGGGCGTGGCCGTCGTGCCGGGCCGGATGCCGGGGCCGGCGAAGATCAGCGGCACCCATGCATCGTAGCGCCAGGGCGATCCGTGAATGGTCGCCAGCGTCCGCCTCGCCTCCTCCTTGTCGAGGAGCTGCCAGCCCGGATCGGCCACGATGTGAAGATCGCCCGAGCGCAGCGGATGGAAGTTCCGCCGCACCTTGGCCATGAGCGGCGTATCGGGCGTGCGCCGCGCCAGCAGGTCGGCGGCGGGAATCACGGCCGCGATTCCCTCCAGCTCGCGCAGCGCTGCTGCCAGCTCGCGCTGGACCCTGGCCGGGTCGGCGCCCGCGGTGAGGATCGCCTGGCGGTCCAGGTAGAAGTAGGGCGGCCACCCCGCGCGCACGAGCGGCTTCTTGAGGCCGTAGCGCCGCTCCAGCTTCCTGACGGGCTCGGACTGCGCCAGCTCCGAAAGCAGGATGGTCGAAGCGGTGATGCCGCGAGCCGACAGCTGCGCCGGCGGCTCGGCGGCGCCGTGATCGGCCGACAGCACGATCAGCGTCCGCTCCAGGCCGACCTCGTCGTCGACGAGTTTCAGGAAATCGGCGAGCGTGCGGTCGAGGCGCAGCAGCTCATCCTCGGCCTCCACGCTTTCGGGGCCGAAGAGATGCCCGACGTAGTCGTTGGAGGAGAAGCTGACGGAGAGATAGTCGGGAACCTCGTCCTCCCCGAGGTCTTCCTCCTCGAGCAGCGTCCCGGCGAAATCGGCGAGAAGCTCGTCGCCCGCCGGCGACGCCACGAGTGCGCTCAGGAAGGCCGCGCCCTGCAGCGCGCGCGAGCGCGGATGCGGGAACGCGCGGCCGAAGCCTGCTGGGGCGACCTCCCACGGCGCGTCGTCGCGCGCGCCGTAGCGGTACGCGGAGATGTCGTGCAGCAGCGTCCATGGATTGCCGTCGTAGGCCTCGGCGGCCCGGCGCGCGTTCCACTCGCGCACCCACTCCGGCAGCTGCTTGTAATAGAAGCTGCTCGACACGAACTCGCCGCTGTTGGTCGAGAACCACAATGCCTTGCCGGCAAAGCCGGCCATCGGAACGGCGCCGCGGTCCTTGATGGAAACGGCGAAGATCTTCGTGCGCTCGCCGTAGCCGGCAGCCAGCGCATCCGCGAACGTGCGCGCCAGCATGGCGCGCGGGGAGCGGCCGCTGGTTCGGGCGACGCGATGGGCGAGGTCGGGCGGCGCGCCGCCCTCGTCATTGCCGACCAGCGGGTGGGCGGCGTCCTCGATGTTGTAATGCATCTCGCCCGAGCCGCGGTCGAACCAGACGTTGCCGATCATTCCGTGCACGGCGGGCTCGGCGCCGGTGGCCAGCGTGGCGTGACCCACGATCGTCTCGGTATTGGAGTGATCGTGCGTGGCGTCGGTGAATCCGTGCCCGCGCGAAAGAAGCAGCGCAAGGCCGCCTGCGCCGAAGCGGTCGCGGTGGCGCTCGAGCATGTCGCCGCGAAGCTGGTCGACCGTGATCTGCAGGATCAGGCGCGGCGGCTGCGCCGCAGCGATGGTTGCGCACAGGAGGGCGGCGGCGGTAGCGAGAAGATGCAGCGTGGCGCGCAGCCGCATGTCGATTCCGTTACGGGCGCGGGTTGCGGAACGCAAACGTACGAAGGCCGGCGCGCTTGCGCGCAGCCGGCCTTCGCACGAACGATCGTCAGGCTTCTACTGCCCGACCTGAAGCGGCGCATGCGTGAGCACGCCGCTGTCGCGCAGCTGAACGATCTTGCGGCCGCCGAGGACCGCGCCCATCCATTCCACGCGCTCCTCGAGCAGGAGCTTGCCATCGGGGCAGACCACGGTGCCGCCGCCCGTGACCTCTTCGCCGAACTTGCACCTGCTCGAGCCGACGATGATCACGTGGCCGGGCGTGGTGCCGTTGGCAAGCACGATGTCGCTGCGGAAGCGCACGTCCAGCTTCTTGCGCACGCGCAGGATGAAGACGGTGTCGCCGCTGCCACCGCCGTCGAGCGTGATGGTGGCGTCGTTGCCGGTGCGCAGCCGGTCGAAGTCCACGACGTTGAGGCCGCCGATGTTGGTGGCGTTGATCGTCAGCGACTGATTGCCCTTCACGAGCACGTCGCCGAGGTCCTGCGTGGACGGCAGCGCCGCCACCAGTGCCGCGCCGCCGTCGACATCCGCCTGCGCGTCTTCGCACTCGTCGACGCGGGCGCTGCTGCCGGTCGTGTCGTAGACGTCGGTTGCGTCGCCGGACTGCATGGCCGTCTGTCCGGAGGCGACCTCGTCGGTTGCCAGTCCGGGAAGCACCGTGCCGCGCGGCTTGCCGACGACCGAGGAGCCGCCGGTCACCACGTCGCCGTCGATCACGGCCGCGGCGGCGATGAACACGCCGCGACCCGTGGCCGAGACGGCCACGGCATCGCCGGTCAGGGAGGTGGAGTCGCCGATGCGAACGGTGTCGCCGCAGACGTCGCCGATCACCGTGCTGTTTCCGCGGTAGCGCGACTGCACCGACCGCGTCGGATCGCCGCCGACCATCACCCACTCGCAGGCCGCCGGAATCAGCACCGCCTCGCCCCCGCAGGTTCCTGCCGAGCACGTGTCGCCGAGCGTGCAGACGTCGCCGTCGTCGCAGCTGGCCGAGTCGTCGTGCTCACACACGGAAGGATTGGAGATGCGGCTGCCGACGATGAGGGTGCTGGTCGTCGAGCCGCCGTTGGTCGTGCACGTCCAGCACTGCTCCACGGCGCAGTCATCGCTGCAGCCGTCGCCGCTGGAGCTGTCGCCGTCATCGCACTCCTCGCCCTGCTCGACCTCGCCGTTGCCGCACGTCGAGCAGATGCCGGGGTCGTCGCAGGTCGTGTGGTCGCCCTGGTAGGCGCCTCCGACCTTGAACTGACAGATCTCGGGCGTCAGCTCGTTGCAGCCTCCCGAGGGATAGCAGCAGGCACCGCTGACCGATAGCGTCGTGGTCGTCGTCGAGGTCGTGGTCGTCGGCGGGAACGTCGTCGTCGGCGGCTGCGTCGTGGTCGTGGCAACTACCACCCTGCAGCTGGCGCACTCGTCGTCGTCGTTGGTGTTGCCGTCGTCGCACTGCTCGACGTTGATGAACTGGAAGCCGTCACCGCAGAATGCGTCTCGGCAGTTGATGCAACCGTCGGTGTCGATCGTGTTGCCGTCGTCGCACTGCTCGGTGGGCGGCTCGGTCTGCTCGTTGCCGCATTCGCTACAGATGTTGGGCGTCTTGCACGTCGTGCTGTCGCCGCGATAGCTGCCCCGGAGCTGCTTTTCGCAGAACGCCTGCGTGCCTTCGGTGCATCCCTGGCTCGTGCAGCATGCGCCGCCGATGACGGCGCGCGCGGGTGCCGGCGCTCCGATGACGACGATCCCGGCGATCAGCGCCGCCGCAAAAATGGTTTTCATGGACATCGTTCCCCCTCCCGACCGCAGGTCCGGTTGATCCGGCCTCCGGAAATATCCCGCCGCTCGAGGCGGCCGCGGACACCTACAGGCAAACCGCACCCGAGCCAAGGGCGTCACGCCGGAACGGCGGCGGCATCCAAGTTCGATGGAGACGAGGTCGGAGAAGGGTTCCTCGCCACGCGGCATCGGGCCGGATGCCGCAGCCGCGAGCATCGGCGAGCCGCACCGGATACAGGTGCGTGCCGTGACTGCAGAGCAGGCCAGTACGGCCAGCCGACGAGCCGTAGGGCTTCGATGGGCCGTCCTGGCGGCGGCTCTCGTGGTCCTTCTGCTGCTCGGCCGGCAGGCCGGCGCCGCCATCCCGCGTTTCGCGCAGTGGGTGGAGGGCCTGGGCGCGGCCGGCCCGGTCGTCTTCATCGCCGGCTACGCGCTCGCCGTGGTGGCCTTCGTTCCCGCGTCCCTTCTGACTCTGGCCGCGGGCGCGATCTTCGGCCTCGGCGCCGGCGTCGTCTACGTCTTCACCGCTGCATTTGCCGGCTCCTGCCTGGCGTTCCTCGTCTCTCGCTACGTCGCGCGCTCTGCCGTCGAGCAACGCATACGCGGCCATGCCGCCTTTGCCGCCATCGATAGGGCGGTTGCCGAGCAGGGGCGCAAGATCGTCTTCCTGCTGCGCCTGTCGCCGGCGTTCCCGTTCACGCTGCTCAACTATGCGCTCGGGCTGACCCGCGTGAAGTTCTCCGACTATGCCGTTGCGGGCGCGGGAATGCTCCCGGGAACGTTCCTGTTCGTGTACTACGGCAAGCTGGCCGGTGACGTCGCTGCGCTGGCCGGAGGGGCGCCCGTGGAGAAGGGCCCGGCCTACTACGGCGTGCTCGTCCTCGGGTTGGTCGCCACCATCGCCGTCACGACCGTCGTGACGCGCATCGCCCGCCGATCCCTTCGCGAAGCGGCCGGCCACGCGGTCGAATGAGCACACCGGGAGCAGGGCGTACGGCGGGGGACGGCCTGCGCGCCGAGCCGATGCAGCACGGCAGTGCCGCCGGCTTCGAGCGCAGCGCCGTCGAGCCGCTCGACGAGCACAACCGGACGCTGCTCGCCAACGTCGCACCGGCCACGTGGCGCAATCCCGCTCCGGCCAGACGCTACAACCTCGTCGTCCTCGGCGCCGGCAGCGGCGGGCTGATCAGCGCGGCCGTGGCGGCCGGGCTTGGGGCCAGGGTGGCTCTGGTCGAGCGCAACCTCATGGGCGGCGACTGCCTGAACTTCGGCTGCGTTCCTTCCAAGACGCTGATCCGCTGCGCTCGCCGAGTGGCCGAGGCGCAAGCGCTGCTGGGCAGCCAGCCCCTGGACCACGAGCGCCTCGACGAAGAGTTCGCACGCGCCATGGCACGAGTGCGCGCGGCACGCGCCGAGATCAGCGCCGACGACTCCGCGCACCGCTACCGCGACGAAATGGGCATCGACGTGTTCATCGGCAGCGCCCGGTTCACCTCCGCCGACGCCATCGACGTCGGCGGCGCCACGCTGCGCTTTCGCAAGGCGATCGTCGCCAGCGGCGCACGCGCGGCCGTGCCTCCGGTTCCCGGCCTGGCCGAGGCCGGCTTCCTCACCAACGAAACGATCTTCAACCTGACGCAGCGGCCTCGCCGCCTCGCCGTCATCGGCGGCGGCCCCATCGGTTGCGAGCTGGCGCAGGCGATGGCGCGGCTCGGCTGCCAGGTGACGGTGCTCGACGTGGCGGCGCGACTCCTGCCGCGCGAGGACGCCGACGCCGCCGACATCGTCGCGCGGCGTCTCGTCCGCGACGGCGTATCGCTCGCACTCGGTGTCGAGATCTCCGGCGTCACTCGCAGCGCCGGCGGCAGAACCGTCCGCTACACCTCGGCGCGCGGCGCCGGCGAGGTCGTCGTGGACGAGATCCTCGTCGCCACCGGCCGCGCACCCAACGTCGAGGGTCTCGGCCTGGAGGCGGCGGGCGTGCGCTTCGGCAAGCGCGGGATCGAAGTCGACGACAACCTGCGCACCACCAACGCCGCCGTCTTCGCCGTCGGCGACTGCTGCCTGCAATGGCAGTTCACGCACGCGGCCGACGCCGCCGCCAAGATCGCGGTGCAGAATGCGCTGTTCTTCGGACGCAAGAAGATGAGCGGCCTGGCGATGCCGTGGTGCACCTTCACCGACCCCGAAGTCGCGCACGTCGGACTCTACGAAGACGAGGCCCGCGAGCGCGGAATCGCCCTCGACACGTTCACAATACCGCTCTCCAAGGTGAATCGCGCCGTCTGCGACGGCGAGACCGATGGATTCGTCCGAATCCATACGAAGAAGGGAACGCCCGACATCCTCGGCGCCACCATCGTTGCCTCGCATGCCGGCGAAATGATCAGCCAGGTCACGTTGGCGATGGCAGGCAAGCTGTCGCTCGCCACCATCGCCGGCGTCATCCATCCCTATCCGACCCAGGCCGAAGGCATCAAGGCGGCGGCCAACTCCTACATGCGCACGCGGCTGACTCCGCTGGCCAAGGCGGTGCTCGGGGGCATCCTGCGGCTGACGCGCTGAGCCCGGCGGCGGCTGCGCCGGCCTGCCGTTGCTCCTACACTAGTGGCAGGAGCGCGATCATGGGCGAGCTGAACACGTCGTACCCGTACTACCTTGCAGGCCAGGCCGTCGCGGCCAACACGGACCTCGAGGTCCGCGACAAGTACACCGGCCAGGTTGCCACGCGCGTCGCGCTCGCCGATCGCGGCGCCATCGAGCGCGGCATCGCCGCTGCCGTGGAAGCGGCCGCGCCCATGCGTGCTCTGGCGGCGTACGAGCGGCAGGCGATCCTGCAGCACTGCGTCGACCGCTTCCGCCAGCGGGCCGAGGAGCTTGCCGTTGCGCTGTGCATCGAGGCCGGCAAGCCCATCCGCGACTCGCGCGGCGAGGTCACGCGCCTGATCGACACGTTTCGCGTGGCGGCCGAGGAATCGGTACGGATGACCGGCGAAGTCCTTACGCTGGACATCAGCTCCAGGGCGCGCGGCTACCGCGGCATGTGGAGGCGCGTGCCCGCCGGGCCGTGCTCGTTCATCTCGCCGTTCAACTTTCCGCTCAACCTGGTCGCCCACAAGGTCGCGCCCGCCATCGCCGTCGGATGTCCGTTCGTGCTCAAGCCGGCCAGCCTGACGCCGGTCGGCGCGCTGATCATCGGCGAGGTGCTGGCCGAGACGTCGCTGCCTGCCGGCGCGTTCTCGATCCTGCCGTGCCCTCGCGACGGCGCGGAGCTTTTCAGCGAGGATGAGCGGCTGCGGCTTCTGAGCTTCACCGGGTCGCCCGACGTGGGATGGGAACTCAAACGACGCGCGGGAAAGAAGAAGGTCGTGCTCGAGCTCGGAGGCAACGCCGCCGCCGTGGTCGATCGCGACTGGAACCTCGAGGACGCCGTCGAACGCCTCCTCTTCGGGGCGTTCTATCAGTCCGGCCAGAGCTGCATCAGCGTGCAGCGCATCTTCGCGCACGAGGAGATCTACGCCGATCTTCGGGCGCGGCTGGTCGAGAGGACTTCGCAGCTCGTCATGGGCAACCCGCGCGAGGAGGCGACGTTCATCGGCCCCATGATCAGCGAGCGCGAGGCGATGCGCGTCGAGAGCTGGATCGCGGAGGCCGTGCGCCGGGGCGCGACGCTGCTGTGCGGCGGCGAGCGCGACGGCGTCATGCTGTCGCCCGCGCTGCTCGAGAAGGTTCCGCACGACTCCGATCTCTACGCGCAGGAGGCATTCGGTCCGGTGGCCGTGCTGGAGCCGTACTGGGACTTCGAAGAGGTCCTGCGCGAGGTGAACCGGTCGCGCTACGGCCTGCAGGCAGGAATCTTCACGCGCGACCTGTACCGGGCCCAGCGTGCATGGGACGTACTGGACGTGGGAGGGGTCATCATCGGCGACGCTCCGTCGTGGCGCGTCGACAACATGCCGTACGGCGGCGTCAAGGACAGCGGGCTCGGGCGCGAGGGCGTTCGCCATGCGATGGAAGACATGACCGAGATACGACTGATGGTGGTGCGCGAGGCGTAGCAATGCCCGCCACGCCCATGCCGCCACCACCGCGCGAGCGCCTGGCGCCGTCACCTCAGCCGTCGCGCAGCTCGTTTGCGAGGAGCCGACATGTCGCAGCACCTGATCCTGTATCCGACCTTCGCCATGTTCGCGCTGACGTTCTACGTGTTGATGCGCATGCGCGCCCGCCGCTTCGCGGCGGTGCGCAGCGGCCAGGTCGAAGGCGCCTACTACAAGGCGTACGTGGGCGAAGAGCCCGAAGAGCTTCGCGTGCTGGCCCGCCACTTCGTCAACCTCTTCGAGATGCCGACGCTGTTCTACGTGGTGTGCCTCCTGATCTACGTGACGGCGCAGGCCAATGTCTGGCTGGTGTTCTGGGCGTGGACGTACGTGGTGCTGCGCTGCATCCACTCCTACATCCACTTGACGACCAACAACATCCTGGCGCGCTTCGGCGTCTACTTCACCAGCAGCATGGTGCTGGCGCTGATGTGGGCGACGCTGCTCGTGCAGCTGCTGATGTCTTCCGACCCGCCGCCGCTCGGCGTCGTGGCCTGACCGAGGAGGAACGATGATCGAAGGAAGCTGTCTTTGCGGGTCGGTCCGCTATCGAATCGAGTCGCCGCTCGGCGAAGCCCACCACTGCCACTGCGGCATGTGCCGCAAGGCCCATGGAGCCGCCTTCTCCACGTTCGCACGGAGCGCGAAGGACAGCCTGCACGTGGACGATCCGCACCTGCACCTGAAGTGGTACCGATCGTCCGAGCACATCGCGCGCGGCTTCTGCGGCGAGTGCGGCTCCAGCCTCTTCTTCACGTTCGCGCCGCTCGCCGACGCGATCTGGGTGACGCTCGGCACCGTCGACGGCGATCCCGGCGTGCGGCCGGACGCCCACATCTTCGTCGGGTCGAAGGCCGAGTGGGACCGGATCGCCGACGATCTTGCACGCTACGAAGAGTACCCGCCGTTCGAATGAGGACCGCCATGCAACAGCTCCCCTCCTGGATGCGAACCGCTCTCTACGCCACCGCCGTGATGAACATCGTCGCCGGCGCGGCCCTGCTGACGCCGCAGGGCCGTTCCCTGGCAGGACTTCCCGAAGCGCCGCCGGTGTTCGTGCTGACGGTATGCCTGTTCGTCACGCTGTTCGGCGCCGGCTACCTGCGCACCGCGATGACCGGCAACGATGAGCGCATGTTCATCGGCCTGTCGGCGGCGGGCAAGCTCGGCTTCGTCGCGATCCTGGTCGCGCTGTGGCTGGCCGGCCACCTGCCGGTGCAGGCACCGCTGGCGGCGGGAGGGGACCTCCTCTTCGGTATCCTCTTCCTCAGGCACCTCGCCTCCAGCTGAGCGGTCATGCGCTTCGGCGTCGTCGTCCTGCCCGAGCACCGCTGGCCGCAGGCGCGCGAGCTGTGGCAGCGCGCGGACGCGATGCGCTTCGAGCACGTCTGGACCTACGACCATATCGCGTGGCGATCCTTCCGCGATCGCGCGTGGTTCGCGGGAGTTCCGGTATTGACCGCGGCGGCGGCCGTCACTTCGCGGGCGCGAATCGGCCTGCTGGTGGCATCGCCCAATTTCCGCCACCCGGTTCCGTTCGCGAAGGAGATGATGACCATCGACGACATCAGCGGCGGGCGCCTCATCGTCGGCATCGGTGCCGGCGGCGGCGGCTGGGACGCCACCGTGCTCGGACAGGAGCCGTGGTCGCCGCGCGAGCGTGCCGACCGCTTCCTCGAGTTCGTCGAAATCACCGACAAGCTGTTGCGCCAGAGCGCCGCCTCCCATCGCGGCCGCTACTATTGCGCCAGCGAGGCGCGTACCTATCCAGGCTGTCTCCAGCTCCCGCGGCCTCCCCTCGCCCTTGCCGCGACGGGGCCGCGCGGCATGCGCCTGGTGGCACGGCACGCCGACATCTGGGTCACCACCGGCGAGCGCCGTGGCGAAGGAGTGCTGGATCCTGCGCGCGGCGCATCGGTGGTGCGCGAGCAGATCGAGCGGCTCGAGGCAGCCTGCGCGGCGGTGGGCCGCGATCCCTCCACGCTTGCCCGCCTGGTGCTGAGCGGCCCTCTGCTCGATCCGGGCCTGCAGTCGCGGCAGTCCTTTCAGGAAGCGACGGAGCTGTACGAGGCCGCGGGTGTGACCGATTTCGTCGTGCACTGGCCACGTCCGGGCAAGCCTTACGAAACGGATCCGAAAGTTTTCGACGTGGTGTTCGCGCAATAGCCGAGCCCCGCATCTGGAACACCGTTCTCGCATTTCTGCGCGTGTCGCAACTGGTGTGACTATCGCGCGGAGCTGCAAGCTTTGGCCTTGCAGAATCCCCACGTCGAGTCGCGAAGTGCGAGAAATGGCAGGGACTCCTCGCTGACCTGCGGTCGCGAGCTAGGATCGGCCTGGAGACAAGCAACCGAGCTGGCAGGGAGACACGAGCTCGAAGGAGACAGTTCCATGTTCGCGATCATCCTGAGGCTGCCGATTCTCATCGCCTGTCTTCTGACCGCATTCGCGGCCCGCTGCGACAATCTTCACGCCGAGAGTCGCGATGCCGCCCTCGCCGCCTTCGAGGCCAGCCGCAGGGCTGCCGGCGTGGTGGCGGTGTGCGACACGGCGACGGCACATCAGGCCCAGGCAGCGATGCCACAGGCGCTGCCGGCCGGGCAATGACAGCGTCGGGAGCCGCGCTGAAGACGGCTCCGGGTGCCAACCGGTGCCGGCGCAAGTTCCTGCGCTTCTATCCGGGCGGCTTTCGAGACGGGGACTACATCGAGCTCGAGCGCAGCTACAAATGGCAGGCGCACGAGCGCTGGGAGGAGCAGCTGTCGCGCAGGGAGATGCGCGCGCTGCTGCAGGGCGGCGCCTACGAGAAGATCGCCGAACGGGCCGTCCGCATCGAATCGCGCACCAATCTGCTGTTCTCGTTCGAGAAGATGGCGCTGCGCGACGCCGTGCGCGCCGCGCCCGGTGCGCGCTCCTTCGCCACCGGTCTCTACGAGCTCCTTCACGGCAAAGGCTCCCCGCAGCAGAGGTTCGATCGCTGGTGCGAGGTCGTCGAGCGCCTGCCGCGAAAGCAGACGCGGGTGCTTACCTGGCCGCTGGTGACGGTTTTCGGGTTCCTGGCCCAGCCCGAGCAGCACTTCTTTCTGAAGCCCAACGTCACGCGGACGGCGGCGCTCGAATACGGCCATCCACTCTCGTACCGATCGCGCCCGAGCTGGGAGATCTACTCGAACGTTCTGGCCTTCGCCGAGGAAGTGCGCCGCGACCTTCGCGACATGCGTCCGCGCGACATGATCGACATCCAATCCTTCCTGTGGGTGCAAGGCTCGGACGAATACGAAGAGTGACGGGCAGGGCTCGCGGCGCGGTGGCTCCCTGCGAGCCTCTCGTCGCCTGCGCCGGCTGGTCGCTTCGCCCCGAGCACGCCTCGCTGTTCGGCGCCGACGGCTCGCACCTGGAGCGCTACGCCTCCAGCCTGCGTGCCGTCGAGATCAACTCCTCCTTCTATCGCAGCCATCGCCGGCGGACCTACGAGCGCTGGGCTGCCAGCGTCCCGGCCGGCTTCCGCTTCGCCGTCAAGGCGCCGCGCACCATCACGCACGACCGTCATCTCATCGGCGCGCAGCAGGAGCTGACGCGGTTTCTCGACGAAGCCGGCGGTCTCGGCGCCAAGCTCGGTCCGCTTCTGGTGCAGCTGCCGCCGAGCCTGGCGCTGGACCTCAAGAGCGCACACCTGTTCTTCGGCGCACTGCGCGAGGCACATCTCGGCCAGGTGGCGTGCGAGCCGCGTCACCGCACCTGGTTCACGCCGCAGGCCGAGCAGCTTCTGCTCGCCTACCAGGTCGCGCGCGTGGCGGCCGATCCTGCGCCGGCTCCGGGAGCCGGTCGTCCCGGCGCCTGGCGCGGGCTGACCTACTACCGGCTGCACGGCTCCCCGGAGATGTACACCTCCTCCTACGACGAACCGTTCCTGGACGAGCTGGGCACCAGGCTGTGGCGCGACGTGGCGAGCGGACCGGCCTGGGTGATCTTCGACAACACCAGGTACGGCGCTGCCACGCTCAATGCCCTGTGGCTGGAGCGCCGCCTGCTGAGCGGCCCGCCCGCAGCGGCGCGAGCGGCCGAACGATGACTGCCGCCGTCGCCGCGACTGGCGCTCGTCTTCGTTGTCACCGGTTGCGCACTTCGATAGATGGCTTCCCGCGCGCCGCCGCGCGCCGCACGGAGGCCGCGCATGATCGTCGTCCACCACCTGAACAACTCGCGATCGCAGCGTGTTCTGTGGCTCCTCGAGGAGCTGGACGTTGCCTACGAGGTCCGGCGTTACGAGCGCGACGCGCAGACGATGCTGGCGCCGCCCTCGCTCAAGGCCGTCCATCCGCTCGGCAAGTCTCCGGTCATCACCGACGGCCCCAATACCGTGGCCGAGTCGGGCGCCATCATCGAGTACATCGTCGAACGCTACGGCAACGGCCGGCTGATTCCGCCGCCCGGCACGCCGCAGCGGCTTCGCTACACGTACTGGCTTCACTATGCCGAAGGCTCGGCGATGCCGCCGCTGCTGCTGTCGCTGGTGTTCTCGCGAGTGAAGGAGGCGCCGATGCCGTTCTTCGTCAAGCCGGTGGCGCGCGGGATCGCCGATCGCGTCATGAGCCAGTTCGTCGGCCCTCAGCTCGACCTGCACCTCGGCTACATGGACGACGAGCTCGCCGAGCGGGCGTGGTTCGCGGGCGAGGAGTTCACCGCCGCCGACGTGCAGATGAGCTTTCCCATCGAGGCCGCCGCGGCGCGCGCCTCGGCCGCGGCCTATCCTCGCCTGCAGGCCTTCCTCGATCGAATCCATGCCCGGCCCGCCTACCAGCGGGCGCTTGCCAAGGGCGGCCCCTACGAGCTGATGCGCTGAAGCCGGCTCGCTCGCGGCTGCAAGGAGCATCTCATGCCGGCGCGTAATCCCGATCTCCACGGCAGTGCGCCCGAGAGCTGCCCGGTGGCGCTCCTGCTCATCGACGTCATCAACGCGATGGATTTCGACACCGGTCCGGCGCTGATGGAGGCGGCGATCCCGATGGCGCACCGCATTGCGGCGCTCAAGCGGCGCGCCAAGGCGCTGGGCATTCCGGCCATCTATGCCAACGACAACTTTGGCCGCTGGCAGTCCGACTTCCGCAAGGTGGTCGAGCACTGCCTGCAGGACGGTGTGACCGGCGCGCCGCTGGCCCGCATCCTGGAGCCCGAGGAAGACGACTACTTCGTGCTCAAGCCCAAGCACTCGGCCTTCTACGCAACGACGCTGGATACGCTGCTGGCCTATATCGGCGCGCGCTCGCTGATCATGACGGGGATCGCCGGCAACATCTGCATCCTGTTCACGGCCAACGACGCCTACATGCGGGACTTCGAGCTGTATGTGCCGGAAGACTGCACCATCTCGAACAGTCCGCGCGAGAACGAGCACGCGCTGCAGCAGATCCGTAAGGTCCTGAAGGCCGACACCACGCCCTCGGACCGGCTCGATCTCGAGGCCATCCTCAAAAAGAGCCGCAAGGAGCAATGCGGGTAACGAAAACTGTGCTATGCATGGCCCCGCTCACTTCATCGGAATCCAAGGAGGCCATGCGATGCCGAGAGGAAGCAAGAAAGCCTACACGGACAAGCAGAAGCGTCAGGCCGAGCACATCGAAGAGGGCTACGAGGAGCGCGGCGTGTCGGAGAAGGAAGCCGCCGCCAGGGCGTGGGCCACGGTCAACAAGACCAGCGGTGGCGGCAAGAAGTCCGGCTCCGGACGCGGCATGCCCGAGAACAAGGAGCCCGCGCGCAAGGGCGGCCGCAAAGGCGGCAAGGCAGCGGCGAAGAAGCGCAGCTCCAAGAAGGGTACGGCCAAGAAGGCGTCCAAGAAGAAGGCTTCCAAGAAAAAGGCGTCGAAGAAGCGGGGCGGCAAGAAGCGCGCGACCAAGAAGCGCGCCGGCAAGAAGCGCAGTTCCAGGAAGAGCTGAGGCTTTCGCCCCGAGACGACGCATCGTGGCGCGGCGCGGCAGGCGCAACCAGAAGGAGCTTCATGCACCGCGTCCGTCCCGCAACTGCCGGCGATCTCGAGGCCATCTGCCGCATCCACCAGGCGGCCTTTGCCACCGGCGCCGAGGCGCGGCTGGTCGCGGCGCTGGTGCGTGCAGGGCAGGACCGCATTTCGCTCGTGGCGCAGCGCGACGAGACGGTCGTCGGGCACGTGCTCATGAGTCCGGTGGCGATCGCGGGCCGAAGCGACATCTCGACGGCGCTCGGGCTGGCGCCGCTGGCCGTGCTGCCGCGTTTCCAGCGTCTTGGCGCCGGCGCTGCCCTCGTGCGAGCGGGCCTCGAGCAGGCGCGGCTGCATGCGTGCTCCTTCTGCGTCGTGCTCGGCAACCCGGCGTACTACGCGCGCTTCGGCTTCGTGCCCGCCTCGCGCTTCGGGCTTGCCTGCCTCTATACCGACGGTGATCAGTTCATGGTTGCAGAGGTGCAGCCGGGCGGCCTCGCCGGAGTGCGCGGGCTCGTGACCTATGCGCCACAATTCGCGGTATTGGACGAGTGAAGAACGGCGAGTGCGTGCGCGCAGGGTGCTTGACCTCGCGGTCGGGACTCTGCCACTGTCCTTGATGGACATCGCGTGCTGCCGCTACGCCGGCGATGACCGCAAGAGGAGGGTGGTTTTGACCGCAAGCGCACGTGTCGCCGCAGCTCTGGTCGCGGCCGGCGTTGCTGCCGGCTGCGCGGCGACGCTGTCGCCGAGCCAGCCTTGGCAGGGCATCGGTCTTTCGACCAGGCAGGAAAGCGTCTGCGCCGGCCTCGATGATGCCGGACGCTGCGCTCGCGCCATCGAAAAGCAGCGATGGTCCAAGCTCGACCGCTTTGCCGACCGTACCGACGGCGTGCTGGTGCTCGAGCTGGCGGGCGGGAAGAAGCGGCGCTTCCAGGACGCGCGGGGCAGCTCGCCATCGGACCCGGGTACGCAATACAGCCTGATCGACTACGTCCGCAACGCGGATTCGTTCGTCGTCTTCGAGCTGTCCAAGCAGGGCTCCCGGCACCTGCTCGTGCGGCGCGCCGACGGCGCCGCCGCCACGCTGGATTCGGCGCCGGTGTTCTCGCCCGACGGCAACTACTTCGTGACGACCTCCGCCGATCGCGTCAGCAGCCCCGGAGCGATCCGCGTCTATCGGATGGCCGCCAACGCCGGCAAGCCGAAGATGGAGTGGTCGCTGGAACCGGGAAGCTGGGGCCCCGGACTCCCGCGCTGGGTCGATGAGACGACGATCCAGATCCCGACCAACGGCCGGCCGCAGGTTCCGTCGACGGGCGAAAAGGTGCCGACCGAGCTGACGGTCAAGCGCTCCACGGGCGGGGTGTGGTACGCGGTGTTGTCGTTCACCGGTTCCGAGCGCACCACCAACTGATTCCGACTGCCGCACCGAGCGCCCGGCCGCCGCTCGGGCGCGCAACGCAGCTACGGCGCAGTCCCCGGCGCCAGCAGCTCCACGTCATGCCCGTCGGGATCGGCGAAGTAGAGCGATCGAGCCGGGATCCAGTCGTGCGTCATCGGCCCGTCCACCACGATGCCGCGCCCTTGCAGCTCGGCCGCCGCGCGCTCGAGCGCATCGGCGGTGACGGTGAAGGCGAAATGCTGCTGCGGCCAGCTCCCGCGGTCCTCCTGAAGAACGACCATGCCTGCGGCGCCGCCGGCGCGCAGGAACAGCCAGCGGCGCGAATCGTCGCGCAGGCCCACGCCCAGCCCCAGCACGTCGCAGTAGAATGCTGCTGACCTCTCCAGGTCCGCCACCTTGACGGCGATTTCATAGACGCCCGCAATCTCGATCATGGCTCTCCTCCTCGTGGCGCCTCACGCGCCGCCGGGACGATGAGCCTTTCCTGCCAGCGTCGCAACGATCCTGACGATATGCTGGCAGGCTTCCATCGAGTCGACCGTTGGCGGTTGCCTCCGGGATCCGGCGGATGCTGCCGACGGAGTGCTCCGGCGCCCGGCACTGCCCCGCATCGACAGGGTCGAGGCGGCCTGCTACGCGCCGGCCATGCAAGACGACCCCCGATCCAACCTCGGCGCCAATCTTCGGCGGCTGCGCGCGATGCGCGGACTTTCGCAGGAACAGGCCGCGCGCCTGGCCGGCGTCCCGCGAGCGACGTGGGCGAGCCTCGAAAGCGGCGGCGCCAACCCGACGCTGGTCGTGCTGACTCGCGTGGCCGCCGCCGTCAAGGTCGCCATCGAGGAGCTCATCGGCCCGCCGCGAACGGCGTGCCGCCTTTATCGCGCTGCCGAGGTGCCCGAGCGCCGGCGCCAGGGCGCGAGGCTGCGGCCGCTCGTGCCGGAGGCCATCGCGGGCCTGGAGGTCTCACGCATGGAACTGTCGCCTGGCGCCATGGTCACCGGAGTTCCGCACACGCCGGGGACGCGCGAGTACCTGACGTGTGAAAGCGGACAGGTGGAGCTGAGCGCGGGCGGCGAGCGCTGGAAGCTTACGCCAGGCGACGTGCTCGTGTTCCGGGGCGACCAGAAGCACGGCTATCGCAATCCGAGCACGCGCTCGTCCGCGGTCGCCATCAGCGTCGTCTGCTTCGCGAGAGGAGCCTAGAAGCGCCGGCGCGCTGCGGAGCGAGCGACCGCCGAGAGGTCGGCCGCTTTCTCCGCAGCACCTGGAGAGCAATCGCGCGCGGCGCAGATGCCGGCGTCGACGACGCGCGCGTCGCGCCGTCGGCGCCGGGGTCAGTGCGCAGTCTGGTGGCGCGACTCGCTGCGGCCTCCCTGGCGCGGCGGGGCAGCACGGTCGTGCCCGTTGGCCATGGCCTCGCTGGAGCGCTTGCCGCGGCCGCTCGAGCGCGACTTGCGCGCCTTGGCGCCGCCGCCCTCGGCCTGCATCTGCTCCATCAGCTCTTCCTTGCGCGCCATCATCCGCTCGCCGAGTTCCTTGAGCTCTTCGGTTTCGAAAGCCTTGCGGGCGCGCTTGAACATCTCCTTCTCCTCTTCCTCGGCGTGGTGCTCGATCAGCTCCTTGAGCACCTTGGCCTTGGCCGAGAAGATCTCGGAGGCGGGGTCCGCCTCCTTGACCTCCGGCAGCACCAGGTCCACGACGTGGTGCTCCTCGATTGCCTCCTGATACAGCTTGCGGTCTTCCTTCTTCGATACCGCCTCGCGGTATGCCGGATAGAAGATCTCCTCCTCGATGGTGGTGTGGATGAGGATCTCCGTTTCGAGCTGCGCCAGTAGGGTTTCGCGCCGGGAGGCGGCACGATCGGTCGACTTCTCGAGCTGCGACAGCAGCCCACGCACTTTCTCGTGATCGGCCTTCAGCAACGAGATGGCGTCGGTTTTGGTAGGCATGTCGTCCTCCTTGCGGGTCAATTTCCGCCGACGTTAGCATGCAGCCCCGCGCGCAACTCTCATCCGGCGTCCACTTTCGGCGGTGCGCTCGCCTTTCCTGCGCGTGTAGGGGACAGCATTGATCGGGCGGAACGGCGCCGGGCCGGTCGGCGGTCCGTGCCGCCCGCGAGGAGACGTTCATGGAGATGCGCTCTACCGAGCATGCGCTCCAGACTGCGTACGCGGCCGTGCGCGCCCGCAGCCTCGAGCTCATCGCTCCGCTCTCGGCCGAAGACGCGGTCGTGCAAAGCATGCCCGAGGCCAGCCCGGCCAAATGGCATCTGGCTCATACGACGTGGTTCTTCGAGACGTTCGTGCTCGCGGCGGACGTGGCCGGCCACCGCGGCGACCCGGCCTACGCGGTATTGTTCAACTCCTACTACGAGACCGTCGGCGCGCAGTACCCACGCGAGCGGCGCGGCATGCTGACGCGTCCGACGCTGGGCGAGGTGCTCCGCTATCGCGCCCGCGTCGACGAGGGAATGGAGGAGCTGCTCTCGCAGCGTGCCGGCGACCGCGAGCTGGCGGCGCGCGTGGAGCTCGGGCTGGCTCACGAGGAGCAGCATCAGGAGCTGCTGCTGACCGACATCAAGCATCTGCTTTCGTGCAATCCGATGGCGCCGGCGTACGCGCTTGCGCAGGAGGAGCCGCCAGCCAGGCCGAGGGTTCTCGAATGGATCCCCGGACCCCAAGGCCTGGTCGAGATCGGCCATGACGGCGATGGATTCGCGTTCGACAACGAGGCGCCGCGGCACAAGGTGCACCTGACGCCGTACGCGGTCGCCAATCGCCTGGTCACCAATGCCGAGCTGCGCGCATTCCTTACGGATGGGGGATATCGTCGCGCCGAGCTGTGGCTCTCGGACGGATGGGCCACGGTCCAGCGGCAGGGATGGCAGCGCCCGCTCTACTGGCACGAGGACCTGCGGCATCAGTTCACGCTGGCCGGCACGCGAACGATCGACGAGCACGGGCCCGCCGCGCATCTGTCCTTCTACGAAGCCGATGCCTACGCGCGCTGGGCGGGCCTGCGCCTGCCGACCGAGGCCGAATGGGAGGCGGTGGCGGCGGTGCTGCCGGTACGGCACTGCTTCGATCTTCATCCACGCGCGGACGACCGCAGCGGCCTGCGGGAGGCCTACGGCGCGTGCTGGCAGTGGACGGCGTCGGCCTATCTGCCCTACCCGGGCTTTCGGCCGGCGGGCGGCAGCCTCGGCGAGTACAACGGCAAGTTCATGGCCAATCAGATGGTGTTGCGCGGCTCCTCGTGCGTGACGCCTGCGGGGCACGCGCGCGCGACCTACCGCAACTTCTTCCACCCGCACAGCCGCTGGCAGTTCACCGGACTGCGACTGGCGAAGGATTGTTGATGCAACAGACGACGCTCCTGCAGAAGCCCGCCGCCGCTGCCGTCTTCGCCGGCGATCCGCTGCTGGCCGAGCTGCTGCGCGGCTTGAGGGCGCGCAACAAGCGCCTGCCGCCGAAGTATTTCTACGATGCGCGCGGGTCGGCGCTGTTCGAAGAGATCACGCGGCTTCCCGAGTACTACCTGACGCGCACCGAGCGCTCGATCATGAATGCTCACGTGGGCGAGATGGCCGCCGCCGTCGGCGCGCGCGCGTGCATGATCGAGCCCGGCAGCGGCAGCGGCGAGAAGGCCGAGCAGCTCCTGGCCGCGCTCGAGGATCCCGTCGCCTTCGTGCCGGTCGAGGTCGCCTCGGCCCACCTGGCAGCCAGCGTGCGGCGGCTGAGGCAGCGATTTCCGCAGGTGGAGGTGCTGCCGGTCGACGCCGACTTCATGCGCCGGTGGATCCTGCCGAGGCCGCGCCGCACACCCGAGCGCTGCTTCGTCTTCTTTCCCGGTTCCACCATCGGCAACCTCGCTCCCGCCGATGCCGCGCGCCTGCTGGCATCGCTGCGGCGTCATGCCTCGCTTGCGCTCATTGGCGTCGACCTGCGCAAGCCCGAGTCCGTCCTGGTACCCGCCTACGACGACAGCCGCGGCGTCACGGCCCGTTTCAACCTCAACATGCTGCGGCGCCTCAATCGCGAGTACGGCGCGGATTTCTCGCTGCGCCGCTTCCGTCATCGCGCGCACTGGGACGGCGCCAGCGGCCGCATGCGGATGTTTCTCGAATCGACGTGCGAGCAGCAGGTGCGCGTCGCCGGCTGCAGCCTCTCGTTCGAGCGCGGCGAGCTCATCCACACCGAGGACAGCTGGAAGCACACGCCTGAGCGATTTGCCGAGATCGCTGGTCAAGGCGGCTGGGATGTTGCCAAGCTATGGATGGACGAGCGTGAGTGGTTCGGGGTGTATCTGTTGAGACGGGGGGTCTAGGAGACGGCCCATGCCGACGGCCAGGAAGAAGAAGGCCACGACAAGCAAGACCGCTTCCAGGAAGACCGTTGCTGCAGCACGCAGCACCAAGAGCGAAGCGGCGACCGCCGCGGCCGCGGCCGAGAAGACGCCGCGGCGCCAGGCACGCGGGAAGCCGGCGGCGGGCAAGGCCGCGCAGGCCAAGACGGCCGCGCGCGCGACTGCGCAGCCCAAGGCAGCGGCCCGCACGACTGCCAAGGCCAAGGCGCCGGCCCGCACGACTGCGCCAGGCAAGGCGCGGTCCCGCACGACCGGCACGCGCGATCCACTGGCCGTCTACAAGAGCATGCGCGATTTCGGCAGGACGCCCGAGCCGCAGGGCCAGGGCACCAGCAAGTGGAAGAAGGACAGGAACCCCTTCTTCGTCATCCAGAAGCACGCCGCCACTCGTCTGCACTATGACTTCCGGCTCGAGGTCGATGGCGTCCTCAAGTCGTGGGCCGTCCCGAAAGGTCCCTCGATGAATCCGGCCGACAAGCGCCTGGCGGTGGAGACCGAGGACCATCCTGTCGACTACGCCGATTTCGAAGGCGTCATTCCTCCCAAGGAATACGGCGGCGGCACGGTCATCGTCTGGGACGCCGGGCCGTATCGCAACATCAAGAAGCGAGGCGGGCAGGAAATCGGCATGCAGGACGCTTACGAGCGCGGCAGCATCGAGGTGTGGCTGGAAGGCCGCAAGGTTCGCGGCGGCTTCGCACTGGTGCACAGCCGCATGGGCGACAACGCCAAGAACTGGCTGCTCATCAAGATGCGAGACGAGTGCGCCAGCGCACACGAGGACCCCGTCACCGAACAGGCGCGGAGCGTGATGACGGGGCGGACGCTGGAGGAGGTCGCGGCGGATCCGAAGCGGCGGGTCTGGTCGTCGAAGTGACGGCGGCCGCGGCCTGGAACGCGCTCGCCGAGAGCGAGCGTGCGCTGCTGCGCAAGAAGCGGCAGCCGCCGTGGATGGAGCCGATGCTGGCGACCCTGACCGATGAGCACTTCTCCGATCCCGGCTGGATCTACGAGCGCAAGCTCGACGGCGTCCGCTGCCTGGCCTTCCGCTGCGGCGACCGCGTGCGCCTGTACTCGCGCAACCGCCGCGACATGAGCGCGACGTATCCGGAGCTCGTGCGCGCGCTGTCGCGGCAGCGCTGCGGCGACTTCATCGTCGACGGAGAGATCGTGGCCATGGACGGCAAGGCCACCAGCTTCGCGCGCCTGCAGGCACGGATGGGCGTCGCCGATCCCGGTCCTGCCCTGGTACGGGCGGTCCCGGTGCACCTTTATCTGTTCGACATCCCGTTCTTCGACGGCTTCGACACGACGCGGCTGCCGGTGACCGCGCGCAAGAAGCTCCTGGCGCGGGCGCTGCGGTTCGGCGGCGCGCTCGCCTACACCGAGCACCGCGCGGAGCATGGCGTCACGTTCCTCGAGGAGGCGTGCCGCCAGGGCTGGGAGGGCCTCATCGCGAAGCTCGCCAGCGGCACGTACGCCTGCCGCCGCTCGCGAGACTGGCTCAAGTTCAAGTGCCTCGCGCGCCAGGAGCTGGTCATCGGCGGCTACACCGACCCGACGGGCGCCCGCACCAGCTTTGGCGCACTGCTGGTGGGCTACTACGAGCGAGGCCGGCTGCGCTACGCCGGCAAGGTCGGCACGGGCTTCACCGCGGCCACGCTTGAATCGCTCGGCGCGAAGCTGCGGCGGCTGACCACCGACAGGTGCCCCTTCGAGCCGGCGCCGCGCGTGCGCGGTGCGCACTGGGCCCGGCCTGCGCTGGTCGGCGAGTTCGGGTTCACCGAATGGACCAACGACGGCAAGCTGCGTCACCCGCGGTTCTACGGCCTTCGCACCGACAAGAAGGCCGGCGACGTCCGCCGCGAAAGGCCGAAGGCCTAGCAACGATGGCCAAACGCATCCCAGCGATCCGCAAGGCCGGCACGCGCACACTGGAGGTGTCGAACCTGGACAAGGTGCTGTTCCCCGACGACGGCATCACCAAGGGAGACATCCTCGACTACTACGATGCGATCTGCGGGTGGATGCTGCCGCACCTGAAGAACCGCCCGCTGGTTCTTCAGCGCTACCCGGACGGCATCGCCAGGTTCGGCTTCTATCAAAAGCAGGCCAGCGAGCATTTTCCCGACTGGATCGGAACCGTGCGCGTCAAGAAGGAAGGCGGCTGGCAGGATCTGGTCGTGTGCAACGACCGCGCGACGCTCCTCTACCTGGCCAACCAGGCAGCGCTCACGTTGCACCCGTGGCTGAGCCGCGCCGACCGCATCCACTGTCCCGACGTGCTCGTGGTCGATCTGGATCCTCCCTCCGGACAGTTCGAGCAGGCGCGCTCGGCGGCCCGCTGCTGCAAGAAGATCTTCGATGAGATGGAGGCGCCGGTGTTCCTGAAGACCACCGGCTCCAAGGGCCTTCATCTGGTGGTGCCGCTGACGGGCAAGGACGACTTCGACGTCGTACGCGCGTTCGCGCGCGACCTCATGGATCTGCTGGCGGCGCGGTATCCTGACGAGCTGACCGTCGAGCACCGCAAGGCCAACCGCCGCGGCCGCCTCTACCTCGACATCGCGCGCAATGCGTATGCCCAGACGGCCGTCAGCGCCTACTCGGTGCGTGCACTGCCCGGCGCGCCCGTTTCGGCCCCCATCGAGTGGGACGAGCTGCGGCGCAAGAGCCTGGACTCGCGCACGTACACCATCCGCAACGTGCTGCGGCACGTCGAGGCCGGCGACCCGTGGGCCGAGCTGCGCCGGCGCCGCTGCTCGCCCGCGACCATGCGAAAGCGGCTAGCGGAGTTGACGCGCGGCGGCCGCCTCCCCTGAGTTGACGGCGACTTCGTTGCCGCAGGCCGCGTCGTCGCCCGACTTCCCTCTAAGGCCGTCTTCTTCGCCCGCGGCTTCCATGCTTACGTAGCACCATGGAGCGTCTTCTTCTCTTGCTTCGAACGCGCCAGACACAAGCCATTCCGCGACAGCATGCATCCGCGACGCCACGGCTCCGGCTCAGGCGCGCGATGACGCTCGCGGTGGCAGCGGCGGTCCTGCTGAGCAGCAGCGGCTGCGTCTACACCAACAGCGTCGTCAACGGGGTGCGCAGCGCGCTGCTGTCCAAGAGCAAGCAGAACAACTACGTCTTCCACCCTTCGTTCGTGGTGGAGGAGCCCGAGTTCTTCCGCTCGCTCCACATCATCGGCGAGGGAATGGTGGCGGGAAACCACGCCACGCTGCTCGAGAACGGAGTCGAGATCTTCCCGGCGATGACGGCCGACATCCGCAACGCCAAGGTGTCGGTGAACATGGAGACGTTCATCTTCGCCGACGACGAGGCCGGCCGGATCTTCGCCGATGCGCTCATGGAGGCGGCGCAGCGCGGCGTCAAGGTGCGCCTGACGGTCGACGATTGGGGCGCCGACATGGGCAAGCTCGAAAAGGAGATGATGAATGCCGGCGTGCGGATCGCGCGCTACAATCCGTTGCGCTTCTATACCCTGCGCCGGCCCGGCGTGCGCACGCACCGCAAGCTGCTGATCGTGGACGGCAAGATCGGCTACACCGGCGGCCTCGGCGTGGACAAGCGCTGGCTCGGCGACGCGCGGAACCCCGATGAGTGGCGCGAGACCCAGGTGCGGGTAACGGGCCCCGTGGTCGCGCAGCTGCAGGGCATCTTCAACGAGAACTGGACGTTCACCACCGGCGAGATCCTGGCCGGCGACGACTACTTCCCGGCGCTGCAGCCGACCGGGAAGATGATCGCGCACGCGATCAAGTCCTCGACCGGAGACTCCGCCTCGCTGCCCAAGATGCTCTACATCATGACGATCCAGGCGGCGCGCGACTACATCCACATCACCAATCCCTATTTCATCCCCGACGCTCAGGTCCGGCGCGCGCTGAGCGCGGCCGCGCAGAGGGGGGTCGACGTGCACGTGCTGGTTCCCGGCGAGCACAACGACCTGCCGATGATCCGGTACAACTCGCGCATGCACTACGCAGGCCTTCTCGAGAACGGCGTCAAGATCTGCGAATACCTGCCGACGATGATCCACAGCAAGATGATGGTCGTCGACGGCATCTTCTCCACGATCGGGTCGATCAACTTCGACGCGCGGTCGATGTCGGTCAACGCGGAAGAAAGCCTTTCGGTCTACGATCGCGACTTCGCTACCGCGATGGAGGACATGTTCCAGCGCGACTTGCAGCACTGCGAGGAGATGCAGCTGGAGAAGTGGCAGCGTCGCAGCGTCTTCAAGCGCGCCGGCGAGCTGATCTTCTGGATCCTCGAACCGTACTACTGATCCGCTTTTCCGACACTTACGCGTACGCCATCACGCGAGCAGTCCCCCATCGACGTTACATGCGGCCTCATGTGGCCGCATGTGTTTTTCAAAGGCCTTCACGCCCTGCGGAACGCGTCGTATGTTTGAAAGGCGACACCGGTCCGAGCGTCTAATCGAACGTTCCTGCGGGGTGTCACGCGCGGATGGTGCAGCGATGCACCACTCGTGTGTGCTCGCCGACGGGATGCCTCGGAACAAGGAGAAGGCCCGATGAACTGGGACCAGATCGAAGGAAAGTGGAAAGAGCTCGCAGGCGGCGTGAAAGAGCGTTGGGGCAAGCTGACCGACGATGAACTCACGACCATCGGAGGCAAGCGCGACAAGCTCGCCGGCGTTCTCCAGCAGAAGTACGGCATGGCCAAGGAAAAAGTCGAAGAGGAGATTTCGGACTTCGAGCGAAGCCTCGACGACACGAACAGGCGCATGCACTAGCTCTCGTCCGACGGGCGCAGACAATCGACCGTCGAAGGAGTAACCCCAATGCTACATTACGCAGTCGTTTTTTTCGTCATCGCGCTCATTGCGTCCGTACTGGGATTCAATGGCGTAGCCGGCCTGTCGGCGCAGGTCGGATGGCTTTTCGCCGTTCTGGCTCTGATCTTCCTCGCTGTGGCGCTTCTGAGCGGCCGCGGCGGCCGGGGCATTTCCGCACCATGAGGCGGGAGGGCAGAGCGAGCAGCGTCGCTCTGCCGACGGCGACGGGTCGCGCGCGGCATGCCCGTGCGTGAGGCGCGCGACCCGACGCACCCTTCACGTCGCGACGAAAACGCATCATGATTCCGATCAGCCAGCCACGCCCAAGCTTTCTCGCCGGCGGCCTCCTGCTCGCCGGCTTCCTCTTCATGGCTGCGCCGGTCCTTGCGGCACCCAACGACGTCTGGATCACGACCAAGGTGAAGCTGGCGCTGATCTCGTCCGACGGCATCCATGCCAATGCCATCGATGCGATCAACGTCGACACGGTCAATCGCCAGGTCACGCTGCACGGCTCGGTCAGGAACGCAGCGGAGAAGGAGAAAGCCGAACGCGTGGCGAAGGCCGTCGACGGCGTCCGCAGCGTCCGCAACCTGCTCGTGGTGGTGCCTGCCGCGAAACAGGAGCAGGTCCAGGCGCGTGATGAAGCGATCGCGCGCGACGTCGAGATGAAGCTGCAGCACGAGGACTCCCTCGGCGACAGCAACATCTCCATCCGTTCGGTCCACAAGGGAGTGGTGCTTCTCGGCGGGACCGCGCGCACGTTGACGGATCATCTCACCGCCGTGCAACTGGCCGGCAGCGTCGAGGGCGTGCGCCGCGTGGCAAGCGAGATTCAGAGCCCCGACACGCTCGCCGATGCCGACATCTGGCGCGAACGGCCACGATCCGCGGGCAGCACCGGCACCGCGCCGGCACCCGGGCACGTCGAGAACAAGGTTGCCGCCAACGCCGTGCGCGATCCTGCCACCGGCGAGAGCATCAATCCCAACGTCAACATCGACAATACGCGCGCCACCGGTAGCTACGGCGATGCCGACGATCCCCGCGAGAACCGGGCGAAGGTGGCGGCACTGGAAAAGGATGACCGCGAGGAGAAACGCGCTGCGGCCGCGCTTCCGGACACCGAGACGTCCTCGCCCGGCGAGATCAGGAACGCGAAGGCGGGCGGCGCGGCCGGCGAAGCGGCTGCATCCGAGACCGGCGGCACGGCGCCGGTCTCGAACGAGGCCGCCGTTCGGGAAACGGCCCGTCGCGGCAACGACGCGGCCCGTCCCAGCGGCGCCGCCGCGGACCTGTACACGACCTCGATGGTGAAGATGCGGTTGCTCGCCGACGACGCGACGCCTGCCATGGACATCAACGTCGATACCCGTGGAGGGGTCGTTACGCTGTTCGGCATCGTTGCCGACGAGAAGGAGAAGGCGGCGGCAGAGCGCCAGGCGCGCCAGGTCGACGGCGTGCGCGACGTCAAGAACGAGCTGCAGGTCGTGGCCTCCGCCAAAAAAGAGGCCGTGACCGCGCGCGACGACGAAATCGCCACCAACCTGCAGAAGAGCATGGGCGAGCGCGTCGCGCTCAAGAACGTCGAGGTGGACGTCAAGAACTGCGTCGCGCGGCTGAGCGGAACGGTGCCATCGAGCATCGAGCGGCTCGAGGCGATGCAGGTTGCGCGCAGCACGCGCGGCGTTTGCTCCGTCAAGAACGATCTGCACGTCAACAACTGACGCGCAGACCGCGATCGCGAGAAGGCGGGTGCGCCAGACGGTGCAGCCGCAGAAGGACGGGCATCATGAGGACCGGGAGAGTCGGCGCGTCCAGGCGCCGAGCGCCTTCCAGGCGAGGATGAGACAAGCCATGGCAAATCGTTCCGAACCGGGCGGGCCGCGCTACGTAGAGCCCGAGAATCGCAGAGCCAACGGCGTTGGCGCCTATGCGCCGGGAAGCGAGCCGTCGCTGCCGGCGGCGCTGGAAAAGCTGGCATCGGCAACCCAAGGCGTCATCACCAAACGCATCGATCTCGTGATGCTGGAGATCAACGCGCTCGTGGGCACGCTCGTCGTGCGCACTGCCCTGGTGATCTTCGGCGTCATCGTCGGCCTTGCCGCATGGTTCGGCGCCATCTCGGCGCTGGTCCTGTGGCTGACCCCGAACATGGGAACGGTCGGGCACCTGGCGATTTTCGCGCTCGTCAATGCGGCCATCGGCGCCGTCGTCGTCTTCTTTGCCGTGCGCGAACAGCTGCCCAAGCTCGCCGCCGAAGCCGAAGAAGAACACGAGCGCGACGACTCACGCGCGACGGCGCAACACACCCATCACTGAACGGCGGAGGCACCGACATGGCAACCGAGAATGGCGGCGATTTCGCCGAGCGGCGCGAGGACCTGCTGCAGGGCATCGAGCGGGACGAGGAAGTCCTTCTCGAAGCGGTGCACGAGCTGGCCGACGTCGCGGAGCAGAAGCTCGACCTCCGAGAATACATTCGTTCCTCGCCGGTGGCATGGCTCGCCGGTGCTTTCTGCTTCGGCCTGTGGCTCGGCCTCGGCGATGGTGACGACGACAAGGAAGAGAAACCGGCCCTTGGGCCCCTACTGACTGCACGACCCGAATTCCGCGCGTTAAGGAGACTACGATGATCACGGATCGAAACTCGGAAGATCGCTCGTTCCGACAGATTTCGCAGACGATTCAGACCGACCTCGAGGCCGTTCGCTCCACCGCGACCGACTTCGAGCAGCAGCTGCAGACGTTCGTGCGCGAGCGGCCGGTGGCGGCGGTCCTGGCGGCCCTCGGCCTCGGCTTCGTCGTGGCCCGAATCTTCGCACGGAGGTAAGCGAGATGGCGGACAACAGGAATCAGGTATCGAACGGCGCCGACGCGTCCTCGCGCAACCAGCAGCAGCGCGGGCCGCAGGCGATTCTCAACAGCGGCCGCCAGATCCAGGGCGACGTGCAGCAGCTCGCCACGCACGTGCAGGAGACGACCAACGAGCTGACGCAGGTCATCACCGACCAGATGCGGCAGCGTCCGTACACGGTCCTGGCCACTGCCGCCGGCATTGGCTACCTGCTCGGCGGCGGGCTCAGCTCGCGGCTGACGCTGCTCGCGTTCGGCATGGCGACGCGCTTCGCGATGGCGATGGCCGCTCGCGAGATGGGAAGCTGGGTGACGGAAGGCTTTGCTGGCGACACCGGCGGCGGCGGTGGTGGTGGTGGCGGCGGCGGTTCCCGATCCGGACAGGGCCAGCAGAAGCACTGAAGCCCGCTCCCTCGGAGCGACTCACAACCGGCGCCAGGAGCGAACGCTCCTTGCGCCGCGACGGCAGCAACTTTTCACCGCAGGCAAGGAGCGACCATGAACATTGACGACATTCTCCAGTCCCTCCCGACGCGAGAGGACCTGACCAACGCGATCAACCGGTACAGCTCCTCCAGCAGCAACTGGATGAGCGGCAACAGCAGCAGCACAACCACGGATCTGCTGCCCGCGCTCGGCATCTTCGGAACGGGCATGCTGCTCGGCGCTGGCCTGGCGATCCTGTTCGCACCGAAGCCGGGCGCGGAGCTGCGCCGCGAGATCGGCGACAAGCTGAGCGAGTACGGCGGGCAGGCACGCGAGATGGCGGAGCAGGCGAGCGAACAGGGCAGGCAGATGGCCAGCGAGTATGCCGACCAGGCGCGCCAGATGGCGGGCCAGAGCGGCCAGCAGGGCCAGCAGAGCGGCGGATACTCGCAGGGCAGCACGAGCACGACCGGCGGCGGCACCGGCGGTTATTCCCAGGGCAGCAGCACCGCCGGCGGCGGCCTCGGCAGCTCGAGCCAGACCGGCGGCGTCAGCGGCGGCGGCACCGGAAGAACGCACGGCTGATTCCGCTTCGCTCACTCGGCACCACGTTGACGAGACGGTACCAGGCACGGCCATGCGTCGTGCCTGGTACCTTTGTTTGAGGAGGCAGCGCACGATGAGCCGCAATGGGCAAAGCACTTCGATCTGGATGTCGGTGTCCAATCCCCGTCATCCTGCACTCACCAATGACGTCTTCGCCGATGTCTGCGTCATCGGCGGCGGCATCGCCGGCATGACAACGGCCTATCTGCTCGTGCAGGAAGGGCGGTCGGTCGTCCTGATCGACGACGGCCCGGTTGCCAGCGGCCAGACCGAACGCACCACGGCTCACCTCTCCAATGCCATCGACGCCCGCTACTTCGAGATCGAACGCCTTCACGGCGAGGAAGGCGCGCGACTGACGGCCGAGAGCCACAGCGCGGCCATCGACTGCATCGAGAGCATCGTCGCGCAGGAGAGCATCGACTGCGGCTTCGAGCGCGTCGACGGCTATCTGTTCCTCGCGCCCGAGCACTCCACCGACCTGCTGGAGAAGGAGCTCGCGGCGGCGCATCGCGCGGGCCTGACGCAGGTCGAGAAGCTCGACCGCGCCGACTTCGACAAGTTCGAGACCGGGCCGTGCCTGCGTTTTCCGCGCCAGGGACAGTTCCATCCGCTGCAGTACCTGAGCGCCGTGGCCGAGGCGATCGTGCGCAAGGGCGGGCGCATCTTCTCCGACACGAAGGCCACGGAGATCACCGGCGGAAAGCCGGCCCGCGTGCGCACGGCCGCGGGCTCGACCGTGACGTGCGAGGCCGTCGTGGTCGCGACGAACACGCCCATCAACGATCGCGTGGCCATTCATACCAAGCAGGCGCCGTATCGAACGTACGTCATCACGGCGAAGGTTCCGGCCCGCTCGGTGCCCAACGCCTTGTTCTGGGATACGCACGATCCGTATCACTACATCCGGCTGTTCCGCTCCGGCGGCGGGCAGGGCAGCCAGGAGAACGAAAGCGGCTTCGACACCATCATCATCGGCGGCGAAGACCACAAGACGGGTCAGAATCACGAGCCCGAGGAGTGCTTCGGCCGACTCGAGGACTGGGCACGCGAGCGCTTCCCTATCACCGGGCACGTCGAGCACTGCTGGTCGGGGCAGGTCTGGGAGACGGTGGACGGGCTCGGCTTCATCGGCCGCAATCCCATGGATTCCGACAACGTCTACATCTCCACCGGCGACTGCGGCATGGGCATGACGCATGGGACCATCGCCGGCATGCTGCTGACCGACCTCATCCAGGGACGCGACAACGTCTGGTCGACGCTCTACGACCCGACGCGCAAGAACATCAAGGCCGCGATGGAGTACGCGAAGGAGAACACCAACGTCGCCTGGCAGTACACCGACTGGCTGACGCCTGGCGAGGTTTCCAGCGCCGGCGAGGTCGCGCCGGGGCACGGCGCGATCATGCGCTGCGGCCTGTCCAAGGTCGCGGTCTATCGCGACGACAGCAGCTCGGTGTGCGAGCTGTCGGCGGTGTGCACGCACCTCGGCGGCATCGTGCAGTGGAACTCGGCCGAGCATACGTGGGACTGTCCGGTGCACGGCTCGCGCTTCGAGGCGCGTGGCCGGGTGGTCACCGGGCCTGCCAATTCGGACCTCGCGCCTCACGAGCATCCGCAGCCCGATGCCGCGCCGCCGCGGGAGCAACAGCAGTACCAGCCGCCGTTCGATCGTCATCGCGAAGGACCGGAGACGGCGCGCGACAGGAGCGGGCAATGAAGAAGTACTCCCTTCCCGAGCTCCCCTACGATTACTCCGCGCTGGAGCCGCACTACTCGGCGCGGCTCCTCGAGCTGCACCACTCCAAGCACCACGCCGCCTACGTCGATGGAGCGAACACCACGCTCGAAAAGCTGGAGGCGGCGCGCGAGAAGAAGGATTTCAGCGCCATCAACCAGCTGCAGAAGAACCTGGCCTTCCATCTGTCCGGCCACGTGCTGCACTCCCTGTTCTGGAACAACATGAGCCCGCACGGCGGCGGCATGCCCGACGGCGAGCTGGACGCGTGCATCCGCGAGTCGTTCGGCTCCGTGGAAGCGCTACAGGCGCAGATGACCGAAGCCGCGCTGAACGTGCAGGGCTCGGGATGGGGCGCGCTCGCGTGGGAGCCGGTGGGCAAGAGCCTGGTCGTCGAGCAGATCTACGATCACCAGGGCAACATCGGCAACGGCACCGTGCCGCTTCTCGTGCTCGACATGTGGGAGCACGCCTACTACCTGCAATACCAGAACGTGAAGGCCGAATGGGTCAAGGCGTTCTGGAGGATCGTGAACTGGCAGGACGCGGCGCAGCGCTTCGCCAAGGTCCGCACGCTCGATCTCGCGCTCGATCGGCAGGCTCCGATGCAGGAACGCGCACGGCAGTCGGCGTAGAGGCCTCACCCGCCGGCGCACGGCGCGTGCGCGGCTCTTCCTACGACATCGCCTTCTGAAACGCCGGGCGCTGCATCAGACGTGCGAAGTATGCGCATGTCCGCGGGTGACGGTCGGTCAGAAGATCGAAGAACTTCGCCGTCTGCAGCGTGTACCCGAGCATGACGTCGGCGGCGGAGAAGCCGCTGGCGAGCAGATGGTCCCGGCCCTCGAGCGCCTTTTCCACCTGGTCGAGCGCCGAGTGCGCCCACGTCTCGTAGTCCGCGATCGCCTCGGGAATACGCTCGGCGTCGTGCCGGAAGAACTTGTGCCAGGCGATGACCGCCACCGGCACGAACGCGGTGGCCTCGGCAAAGTGCATCCACTGCAGGAAGGGACCGCGTTCGGACGAGGAGGGCGCGGGAGCCAGACGCCCGTTGCCGTATCTCTCCAGGATGTACTCGGCGATGGCGATGGACTCGAACATCACCATGCCGTCGTCCTCGATGGTAGGGAATTTGCCCGTCGGCGTGTCCTGCGAATAGGGCCGGATCGGCACGGTCAGCTCGCGTTTGACGAGTTCGTAGGGCACTTCGAGCTCTTCGAGCAGCCACAGGATCCGCATCGAGCGGCTCAGGGTCGAGTGGTACAGCTTGATCATCGCTTCCTCCGGTAGCTCTGCCTGGAAAGGCCACGTCCTGCCGCAGCGTCATCGGCGCAGGGCGCTGCATTCGAGCACTTTCGGGCGATCCGGCGAAACGATCAGCGCGCGAAGTACACGAGCGAGAGGAAGACGCCGACGGCGACGACGATCCACCGCAGCACCTCGGGCGCGATGAGGCTCGCCAGGCGTCCGCCGAGGGCGCCGCCGGCGAGCGCGCCCGCGGCCATCGCCAGCGCCGCGCTCCACACGACCTGGCCGGAGAACAGGAAGAAGACGGCTGCAGCCACGTTGGTCGCCAGCGCCACCGCCTGCTTGAGCGCGTTCAGCCGCGTCAGCGAATCCTCCAGCGCAACGCCGAGAACCGCCAGGACGATGACGCTCAAGCCGGCGCCGAAGTAGCCGCCGTAGATCGCCGCCAGCGCGGTCAGGACGGCAGCAACGCGATCCGGGGCGCGCGCTTCGAGCGCGTGGCCGCCTTCGGACGCGGCGCCGAAGCTACCGCCGTAGCTTGCACCGTCGGCGCCGCCTTCCCCGTAGGCCGCCCCACCGCTGCCCGCTGCGGCGGCGCGCGCGTCCTCGCGCCGGCGCTGCAGCCATCGCCGCACGCGCGCCTGCACCGCCAGCAACACCGAGGCGAGCAGGATCAGGAACGGGATCAGCTCCCGAAACGTCTTCTCGCCCGTCTGCAGCAACAGCATCGCGCCAGCGACGCCGCCGAGCGCCGCCGCCGGCAGCAGCATCGCAAGACGTCGCCGCTGGCCCGCGAGCTCGCGGCGCTGTGCGAGCGTGGCGCCAAAATATCCCGGACACAGGGCGACCGTGTTGGTGACGTTGGCCGTCACCGCCGGCACACCGACGGCGACCAGCATCGGAAACGTGATCAGCGTCCCTCCGCCGGCCAGCGCGTTGACCGCACCCGCGGCCACGGCCGCCAGTGCAACCACGAGCAGATCGAGCGTCTCCAGCATGGCCGAGAATCAGGCGCGCGCACGGAAGGGGCGGCCGCCGGCGCGCCGCGCGCTGCACGCGTTGCCGCAAGGGCGGTCGCAGCGCGCGGCGAAGCGCGGGCTAGCTGCAGGCGGGGCCGCCACCGCTTCAGTCCATCGAAAGGACGTAGCCGCGGCGCGGGTCGGCGGTTCCTTCGAGCGTGGCCAGATAGACGCGCTCGATGGCCTCGCGGCCGACGCCGCGCTCGATGCCGAGCCATCCTGCGGTGCCGGCAAGGAAGCCGCGCCACGCCGCTCCCATTCTTTCCTGCAGACCCGCGGCGCCCCACTCCCTGGCTCGCTTGGCGACCTGGTCGGGCGCGAAGAACAGCCTCGGCGCCGGGCCGGAAAGCGGCTGCGCGGTGGCGATCCGCTCCCAATGCGTCCCGCCGACCTGGCAGCTGTACTTCAGGTTGTCGCCGAAGTGCCGGTGCACGCGTGCGAGCACGTCGCCGTTGCCCGCCATGTCGACGAAAACGGTCGGAACGCCGGCATCGAGTGCTTCGAGGTCGTCGTAGCCCACGGCCTGATCGTAGATGGCGAGACCGGAAACGAAGGAAAGATTGCGCGACGACGTCAGTCCCACCACCTGCGGTCGCGCGCGCCGCTGCGACAGACAGAACGCCACGGCCATCGCGGTCTTGCTCGACGAACTCGACAGCACCACGCGGCGCGCGCCGAAGAAGCCGTTGTCGGCGAGGAAGTCGTCGATGAGAAAGCCCGTCATGAACAGCGGGCGGAACACCATCTGCTCGGCTTCTCGCTGCGCGTCGTAGGACGGATCGCCCGCCACCAGCGTGTACTGGTTGTAGATCGCGTGCATCTGGCTTCGGTGCGGCGAGGTGTCGAGGAAGCCTTCGCCCGTGACCTTGCCCGGCCGCACCGTCAGATGCGTCGACATCGGCAGGTAGCCGTAGATCCTCTCGCCCTGCGCGATGGCCGGATGATGCGACCGCAGCACCTCGGCGAAGCCCCACACCGGGATGCGTCCCCACCCTTCGGGCGCCGGGAAGAAGTTCCAGTACGACATGGCCTCGCCGAACACGCCGTAGGTGATGTTGTTGGCCGTCATGCCGAAGCAGTCCACGCCGAGCAGCACCTGCCCGTGGTCCAGCCGGACCTCGCTTGCCTGCGTGGCGGGCGCGAAACGGAAGCGGCGGAGATTGCCGCGAGCGACTTCGAAATCGTAAGCCTGCGAACCCAGTGAAGGCATGAACGTGCTCCGGGTCGGACGGGATGCCGAAGACCGCCGCATCGCGCAGCCATCGAGACGGGCCACGCGCAGAGAGGACCGTGCGGCAGAAGTCGGCGGCGGGACACTAGACCATCGACCTGCCCGGCCAAAACGACGGCGACGGTGCGCGCGGCATCCCACACCCGCAGCTTCTCGGCGAGAGGCGTCGAACGCCTGGCGGTGGTGGACGAGAGCGCGGCGCTCCGGGGTTCATGCAGCTTGCGAGGGCGGCGAGGGCGGCGCCAGCCGTCGAGATGAACGCAGCGCGCCGCTCCCCTTGCCCGCACGCCGCCGGCGGTCTACAAGCCGTTCATGCATAGTGAACGCTGTTCCGCATATCGGAACGCAAAAGGAGGGGCTTCGTGATCCGGCGCGGCGACACCGTGCAGGCCACGACGATCGAGAAGGCGATCGATCTGCTGTTCTACCTCCACGCCAGCGGCGCCGCGCGCGGCGTCAGCGACATCGGCCGCTCGCTCGGCGTCCCCAAGTCCAGCGCGCATCGCCTGCTCGCATCGCTCCTGCGGCGCGGCCTGGTCGAGCAGGACGAGCATGGCCGTTATCGGCCCGGCATCGCGCTGGTCGCGCTCGGGCTCGGCGCGCTCGAGCGCGAGCCGCTGGCCACGGCCGCGCATCCGGTGCTCGAGCGCGAGTCGCATGCCACCGGCGAGACCGCATTCCTGACGGTGGCGCGGCACCGGCGCATCATCGTTCTCGACAAGCGCGAAGGTGCGGCGGTGCTGCGCGTGGCGCCCGGCATCGGCAGCGAGGTGCCCGTGCACGCAACGGCGGTGGGCAAGCTGCATCTGGCTTTCGCGCCCGAGACCATCGAGCTGCCGCCCAAGCCGTGGCCCGGCTTCACGCGCTCGACACCGACGACGGACGCCGCATTGCAACGCGAAGTCGCCCGCGCCCGCTCGCGAGGCTGGGCCGTCAATCGTGACGAATGGATCGCGGGCATGACGGTGGTGGCGGCGCCGGTGCTGCTGCGTGCCCGTCTGCTCGGATGCTTCGTCGTCGCTGCGCCGAGCTCGCGCGTGGACCAGGTGCGAATCCAGGACCTCGCGCGAAGCGTGGTGGCGGCGGCCGGCGACATCGCCGCGCGCCTGGAGCCGCAGCGAAAGACCGCATGACGACAGTGGCCTGACAATGGGCTTTTCGGCCGAGCGCGCATCACGGCGCAGCCGGCCAGGGAGTAGCAGCATGAAAGTGTGGATCGATGGGCAGATCGTCGACGGCAAGGATGCGCGCATCCCCGTCACCGATCACGGCTTCCTCTACGGCGACGGCGTCTTCGAAGGCATGCGCGCGTACGCCGGGCGCATGTTCCGCCTCGACGATCACATGGCCAGGCTCGAGGTGTCGGCGCGCGCGATCGGCCTGGAGATCCCCGGCGGCACCGAGCGCGTGCGCGACATCGTGCTGCAGACGGTGGCGGCGACCGGATCGCCCGAAGCCTATGTGCGGCTCATCGTCACGCGCGGCGAAGGACCGCTCGGCATCGACCCGACCACGTGCCCGCAGGCGCGCATCCTGTGCATCGTCGACACCGTCGAGCTGTTCACGCCGGAGAAGAGCGAACGCGGCGTCGCACTGATCACCGCCAGCCTGCGCCGCCCCGCCGCCGACGTGCTCGATCCGCGTGTGAAGAGCCTGAACTACCTGAACAACGCGATGGTCAAGCTCGAAGCGCGGCGGCAGGGAGCCGACGATGCGCTGCTGCTGAACGCCTCCGGCGCCATCGCCGAGGCCAGCGGCGCCAACATCTTCGCCGTCTGCCGCGGCGTGCTGACCACACCGCCCGTCACCGACGGCGCGCTCGAGGGCATCACGCGCCAGACCGTGCTCGAGCTGGCGGGCGAGGCGGCGATACCGGCGCGCGAGCGCAGCATGGGACGGGTCGATCTGTTCGGTGCCAGCGAGGCGTTCCTGACCGGATCGGGCGCGCGCATCGTGCCGGTCCGCTCGCTCGACGGTCAGCCGGTCGGTTCTGCGGTGCCGGGCCCGGTCACGGCGCGCCTGCGCGCGGCGTTCTTCGAGCTGGCGCGCTCGACCGGCACGCCGGTCCCCTATCCCGGCGTGAACGCGGCTTGAGGCGGCCGCGCCGGCGCGAGGCCGGTCGCGCAGCCGGCACCGCCCGCAGCCTGCCGCGACTCATGCAACGCTCCGGAGTCGCTCACGCTGCAGCGTTCGTGCCGGACACCGGGCGCCTCCCTCGACCTTCGCCTTCGCCTGCGCCGCTGCGGCGCGACCGTCGCCGGCAATGCAGCCCGCAGCCTTGGCACGCGGCACGCGCCGTGAAACCCTGAGCGCGAGGCCGGCGATGGCGGTACCCCAAGCAACGAGATCGCAAGTGCGGACGCATGCGCCGCCGGCAATTTCCCGCGCCGCGCGTGCACCGTCCTGCACACGCGCCGGCAAGGCGGCGCGCGCGCTGCCCGCTGCGGCATGCGTCGCCGTTCTCACGGCGCTGCTCTCCGGCTGCGCGACCTCGGCGCTGCAGCTTTCGCCGCTGCCGGTCGAGCAGGTCCATCCGCTCGAAGGCAAGCACTGCAGCTGCGTCGTCTTCCGCCGAGACAAGGCGCTGACGCCGAGGAACGTGCTGTTCACGACCGGTCCCTACGATGGCCCCGCACGCCTGCGCCTGCGCGACCAGACCGTCGAGCTGCGCCGCAAGGGCTCGCCCGAAGGCACCGATCCGGTACGCAACACCTACTCGAACGACACCGTCACGGTCGTGACGCTCTCGCGGCAGGTGCCGTACGAATCGTGCGCCGACTATCCGACGCCGCCCACGCAAGGCTCGTGCTTCACCGGCACGCTGACGGTGCGCCAGGGCGCCGACCACCTCTCGATCCCGATGGTTCAGATCTGCGGCTGCTGAGCGCGGCGCCGCAGCAGGCAATAGCCGATCACGCCGGAGAGGGTCGATGCCAGCAGGACGCCGAGCTTGGCGCTGTCGAGGAGCCGCCGATCCTCGAACGCCAGACCCGTCACGAACAGCGACATCGTGAATCCGATGCCGGCCAGTACCGCCGCGGCGCGCAGCTCGTGCCACGTCACGCCGGCCGGCAGCGAGGCGATGCCGGCTCGCACCGCCAGGTACGAAGATCCGAGGATGCCCGCAGGCTTGCCTGCGAGCAGGCCGAGCCCGGCTCCCCATGCCACCTGCGGTGCAGCCCCGGCCAGGCCCTCGAGCGGAACTCCGGCGTTGGCGAGCGCGAACAACGGCATCACGACGAAGGAGACCGGGCGGTTGAGCGCGTGCTCGAGCCGCAGCAGAGGCGCATTCACGCGCGATGCTTCGTTGTCCAGCTCGTGCAGCGCTTCCTGCTGGCCCTTGGAAGTGATGACGAGAAGGTCGCCGGTCTCGGCGGCGTCGAACTCCTCGAGCAGCCGGCGCGCCCGCAAGGAGAATTCGACCGCGTTGCTCTGCGTTCGCGTCGGGATCGCCATCGCCAGCACGATGCCGCCGATGGTGGCATGCACGCCCGAACGCAGCAGAAAGAGCCAGAGCATGGCACCAACCAGCAGGTAGGGACCGAGGTCCTGCACGCGCCGCCGGTTCAGCGCCAGCAGCGCTGCGGCGGCCAGCGCAGCGCATGCGAACGCGTACGGCTCGATCCGTTGCGTATAGAACAGCGCGATCACCAGCACCGCTCCCAGGTCGTCCACGATGGCCAGCGCCGCCAGGAACACCTTGAGGCTCAGCGGCACGTGTGGGCCCGCCAGCTGCAGCACCCCGAGCGCGAACGCGATGTCGGTGGCCATCGGAATGCCCCAGCCTTGCGCGCCGGCGCCGCCGGCGTTGCACGCAACGTAGATCAGGGCAGGAACCGCCATCCCGCCGGCGGCCGCCACGATCGGCAGCGCCGCCTGTCGCGGCGACGACAGCTCACCCACCAGCAGCTCGCGCTTGATCTCCAGTCCCACGAGCAGGAAGAACGCCGCCATCAACCCGTCGTTGATCCACTCGCGCAGGCTCAAACGCAGCTCGCCCGCGCCCGCGGCCACGGAAAGCGGCGTCTCCCACAGAAGCTCGTAGGAATGCGCCCATGGCGAGTTGGCCCACAGCAGCGCTGCCGCCGTGCACATCAGCAGTGCGATGCTGCCGAGCGCACCGGCCTGGGCGAACTTCTGGAACGGGCGAAGGAAGCGAGGCGGAGCCGCGGTGCGCGCCGGCACGGCTACCATGCAATGTGTGCGGCGCGCGCGCTCAGCCGACGCGCCCAGCGAGGTTGGCCACCACCACGACGAGCTCGCTCGGCTCGGCGGGCTTGGCGATGTGCATCTGGAAACCCGACATCAACGCGAGGCGCCGGTCCTCGGAACGTGCGAACGCGGTCAGCGCCACCGCCGGGGTATCGCCGCCGTCCTCGCTCGAAAGCCTGCGCAGCCGCCGCACGAAACTGTAGCCGTCCTCGCCTGGCATGCCGATGTCGCTGAGGACGACATCGGGCCGGTGCTGGAGGAAGGCGGCAATACCCTCGTCGGCCGATGGCGCGGTCGCCACCTCGGCACCTGCGTCCTGCAGGATGCGCGCGATCAGCTCGCGCGCGTCTGCCTCGTCGTCGACGACGAGCACCCGCAAGCCGCGGAGCGAGGGCAGCTCGGCCTGCATGCCGGCGGCGCGCGCGGCCGCAGCGCCCGCACTGCGCTCGACGTGCTGGATGATCACGCGCAACGGGAGCGAAACGACGAATGTCGTGCCCTTGTTCAGGCCAGCGCTGTGCGCTCGAACGGTGCCGCCGTGAAGCTCGACCAGATGGCGGACGATCGACAGGCCCAGCCCGAGCCCGCCGTGACGGCGAGTGGTGCTCGAGTCGGCCTGCCGGAAACGATCGAAGACGTGCGGGAGGAAGTCGGGCGCGATGCCCTCTCCGGTATCGACCACGGACAGCTCGACGTGCGAATCGATACGCTCCAGGAACACCTGCACGCGGCCGCCGCGAGGCGTGAAGCGAATGGCGTTGGTCAGCAGGTTCCACGCCACCTGCTGCAGGCGTGCCGCGTCGCCCGAGATACACGCGGCGTTGGGATCGAGCACGCTCTGCAGCCGCACGCCCTTGGCTTCGGCGGCCGGGGCGACCGAGTCGATGGCGGCGCGAATGACGTCGGTCAGGTCGATCGGCTGCACGTCGAGGCGGATGTTGCCCGAGACGATGCGGCTCATGTCGAGCAGATCCTCGATGAGCTGGACCTGCGCGCGCGTGTTGCGCTCGATCACCTCCAGCCCCTGCGACATCTCCGCCGTGAGCGCCTCGTTGGCTCGCAGGATCTGCGCCCAGCCCAGGATGGCCGTCAGCGGCGTGCGCAGCTCGTGCGAGAGCGTGGCCAGGAATTCGTCCTTCATGCGGCTGGCATGCTCGGCGGCGCTGCGAGCGGCGCGCTCGTTGGCCAGCAGGATCTCGCGCTCCTTCTCGACGCGCTTCTGCAGCGTGATGTCGCGGGCGATTTTCGAGGCTCCCACGATGGTGCCCGTCGAGTCATGGATCGGCGAGACGGTGATCGAGACGTTGAGAAGGCGGCCGTCCTTGGCGCGGCGGATGGTCTCGAAGTGATCGATGCGCTCGTGGCGCCGCAGTCGCGACAGGATCTCGCGCTCCTCGTCAACCCGGTCCGCTGGAATGATCTTGAGGATCGACTGCCCGATCATCTCCTCGGGCGTGTAGCCGAACAGGTGCTGGGCGCCGCGATTCCAGGAGGTGACGATGCCGTCCAGGTTCTTGCCGACGATGGCGTCATCGGAAGATTCGACGATGGCAGCCAGACGTGCCTGCGCTACCTCGAGCTCGTGCCGCGACTGCATCTGCGCGCGCAGATCGGCATTGACTCGTTCCAGTTCCTGGGTGCGATCGCTCAAGGGTGCCTCGCGGTGGAAGAGAAATAACCAAAGCTCGTGATGCTGGCCAGCACCATCGTCTGCTGACGGAGCGTCGTCGGCGACGGCCCCAGATGCGCCACGACGCCTCGCCGGCTTCGTACCGCAGCGCGGTCCGTGCGCGCGACGATCGGCGCCGATCTCGACCCACGAGCGCCTGCGACGCCAGCGCGCGGCGCATCCGCAGCAGTCTCCTCCATCGCTGCGGCCCATGGCGATGCGCTGGAGGCAGCGTACCGCGGCGCCGTCCAACGCCGGCGTGCGCTTCCCGGCAAGTGCGACGTTACCGCGCGGCCGTCCATCGCCGGGCGCGTGCGCTTCCCGGCAAGTGCGACGTTACCGCGGCGCCGCCCATCGCCGGGCGGCGTGCGCTTGCGGGCAAGGGACGTTTTCACTGAAGCGGCGGGGTGATAGACGCAGCCGACCATGAAGCTTGCGACCTTCACCCACCAAGGAACGACGCGCATCGGCGTCGTCGATGGCCAGGAGATCGTCGATCTGGCGGTGGCGGCGCCTGCGCTGCCGCATGACATGATCGCGCTGCTGGAGACGCCGGGCGACCCGCTCGACATGGTGCGGCGCGCCGCCGAAGCCGGCGGCACCGCCGCGCGCATCGCTCTGGCCGATGTTCATCTGGAAGCGCCGGTGCTGCGGCCGCGGAAATTCCTGGCGATCGGCCTCAACTACGCCGACCACATCGCCGAGACCGAGCGGGAGAGGCCGGAGTTTCCGGTGTTCTTCAACAAGCAGGTCACGTGCGTCCATGGGCCGTACGATGCGATCGTGCGGCCGCGCGTTTCCCGCGCCATGGACTATGAAGGCGAGCTCGGCTTCGTCATCGGCCGGCGCTGCCGCCACGTCCAGCGTGAGCGCGCGCACGAAGTCATCGCCGGCTTCCTGGTCGTCAACGACGTGACCATTCGCGACTGGCAGCGCAAGGCGCCGACGATGACGCTGGGTAAATCCTTCGACACCCACGGCCCCATCGGCCCCTGGCTGGTCACGGGCGACGAGGTGGGAGATCCGCACGCGCTGGAGCTGCGCACGTTCGTCAACGGGCAGGAGCGCCAGCACTCCAACACCCGCCACCTCCTCTTCAACTGCTACGAGATGATCGAGACGCTTTCGACGGCATTCACGCTGGAGCCGGGCGATGTCGTCTCCACCGGCACTCCGAGCGGCGTCGGCTACCCGACGCGCAGCTGGCTGGTTCCGGGCGACGTGGTGCGAGTGGAGATCGAGCGCATCGGTGCCATCGAGAACAAAGTCGTCGACGAGACATGATCCGCCTGGAGACGTCGCGGCTGGTGCTGCGCGAGATCGGCCGCGGCGACTTCGCCGGCATCCATCGCTACGCAAGCGACGCACGCGTCACCCGCTATCTGCGCTGGGGCCCCAACACCGAGGCCGAGACGATGGCCTTCATCGAACGGACGCTGACCGAGCAGAAGCTGCGGCCGCGCCCGAACTATCACGTCGTCATCGCGTCGCGAGAAGACGGCCGCATCCTGGGCGGCTGCGGACTGATGCGACGCCTGAGCCCGCAGGCACGCGCCTGCGAGGTCGGCTACTGCCTGGCCGTCGAGGAGTGGGGCCGCGGCGTGGCCAGCGAAGCCGTCGCCGCGATCGTTCGCTTCGGCTTCCAGGATTTGGGCATGCGGCGCATCTTCGCGCTGGTCGATCCCGACAACGTCGCCTCGGCTCGCGTGCTCGCGCGCAACGGCTTCGAGCTGGAGACCGATCCGGGCCGGCGCAAGCGATGGGTCGTTCACGAGCCGTGTACGCAAGCGCTGGCTTTCGTCCTGAAGCGCCCCGGGGCATCCTGAACCATCCATGGGCAGCAGCGGCGTTCGAGGCCGGCCGCGAGGCCGGGCATGGTTTCCTCTCCTCGCCCTGCTCGGCGCCTCCGTCATTCCGTATCTGCTGGCCGAAGGAATCTATGCGCTGAGCAAGGGCAGCCAGGCCGAGACGAGCCTGGCGTGGTCCTTCTACGCGACCCGCTTCGTGGCCCGGCGTCAGCTCGAGCCCGATCCCCGCGATCCCCTTACGGTGACCATCACCGATCTCTCGCAGATCGAGCCCATGCTCGAGGCGATGAAGGCGAACGGCGTCGGCGTGGGCAACTCGCCGTTCTCGGAGCTGAAGACGCCCGAGGCCTCCATCAACGACGAGAGCGGCGAGTGCCGCCGCCAGAAGCCCAACCTGCGCAAGAAGGTCGGCTTCCTGCGCACCAACCTCTTCAACCCCTTCGACCAGATGACGTTCTTCTACGATGCCGACCGCAAGCTGCCGCCCGAGCTGGAGGCTTTCTTCGCACGCTATGCGTTCCGCACCGTCCTTCACACCACCAACGAACACGGGGAGCGCGTCACGCTGCCGCCGGTGCAGTCGCCTCGAAAGGTCCTGGTGGCCGGCGACAGCGTGGCCAACGGCATCATGCTCGAGGACTCCGAGACGCTGGCCTCGCAGCTGCAGAGCGCCGATCGGGCGCGTCAGTACGTCAACCTCGGCATCTCGCGCGCGGCCGCCGACGACATCGCCTGCGCCATGGACGGAGCGGCCGAGCGCTACCGCGGCAGCCTCGAGGAGCTGCTGTACGTGTTCTGCGAGAACGACTTCGACCCGGAGGCGCGCTACGGGACGCCCGAGGATCTGATCGCCTACCTTCGCGACTACGTCAGGCGCACCGGCATCGCGCGCGTGACGTTCCTGTACATGCCCTACATCTACAACAGCGTTCCCGAGGTCACGCGCCTGCGCGGACACCTGCAGTTCGACTTCCCGACCTATCACGACGAGAAGCGGCGGCTGCTCGCCCTCGCCGCGCAGGAAGGCTTCACCGTCGTCGACTACCTGGATGTCACCAACGAAGAGCGCCAGCGCGCGCAGTCGCAGTTCGCGCCGCTGGCGCTGTACGTCGACCAGACGCACATGTCGCGCGACGGCGTCGCTCGCGTGGTTCCGCGTCTGCTCGGCCGGGGTTCGGCGACCGCCGCGCGCGGCGGCGGAATCGGCGGATGAGCGAAGGCCGGCTGGCTCTGCACTGGAAGATCCTGCTCGGGCTGGGCGCCGGCGCGGTGCTCGGCCTGGCCGGCAACCTCGCGCTCGGGCCCGACGATGCGCGTCTGCTGTGGGCCAGCGACAACATCGCGCAGCCACTCGGACAGATCTTCCTGCGCCTGATCTTCATGGTCGTCCTGCCGCTTGTGTTCTCGGCGCTGGCGCTGGGCGTGGTCGAGATCGGCGACCTTTCTCGGCTGCGCCGCGTCGGCATCGCCACCCTGCTCATGACGGTCCTGCTCTCGGGCGCATCGGTCGGCATCGGGATCGGCCTGGTCGACACGCTCGAGCCGGGCCGCCAGCTGAGCGAGCAGACGCGCGAGAATCTGCGCGAGCGGTTCGCCTCGGCCGATGCCACCGAGCGCGCCATCGCCGCGAGCAAGCAGGCCAAGCCGCTGCGCGACGTCATCCTCGACCTCATTCCGAAGAACCCGCTGCAGGAGATGGTGGGCGCCCTCGATGGCAGCTCGCCGGGTGGCGGAATGCTGGCGGTGATGGTGTTCGCGCTGCTGTTCGGCGTGGCGATCACGATGGCGCCCGCGCGCACCACGGCGCTGGTCGCCGTGCTCGAGGGCCTCTACGACGTCTCGATGGTGATCATCGCGATGGCGATGAAACTGGCGCCCGTCGGCGTTGCGGGGCTGGTTTTCGCGCTGACGGCGACGCTGGGCCTGGAGATCCTCTCGACGCTGATCGGCTACGTCATGGTCGTCCTGCTGGCGCTGCTGCTGCAGGCGACCGTCGTCTACTCCCTGGCGCTCACCCTCATCGGCCGCGTGCATCCGGTGCGGTTCTACCGCAGCGCCTCGGACGCTCTGGTGACTGCCTTCGGAACCTCTTCATCGAATGCGACGCTGCCGACCTCCCTGCGGGTGGCCGAAGAGGAGCTGCACCTTCCGCGCGACGTCAGCCGGTTCGTGCTGACTGTTGGCTCAACAGCGAACCAGAATGGAACGGCGCTCTATGAGGGTGTCACCGTTCTCTTCCTGGCGCAGGTGTTCGGCGTGGAGCTGTCCACGGGACAGCAGCTTACGGTCGTCCTCCTGTCGATCCTGGCCGGAGTCGGCACGGCCGGCGTGCCCGGAGGCTCGCTTCCGCTCGTGGCCATCCTCCTGCTTTCGGTCGGCATCCCCGCCGAAGGCATCGGCATCATTCTCGGCGTTGATCGTTTGCTCGACATGTGTCGCACCGCTTTGAACGTCGCAGGCGATCTCGTCATCGCTACGTGCGTCAATCGAAAAGACGACAGGGTTCTTGCTGTCGGTACCAACCTGAGCAATCAGTCGTAGACCGTCGCTGTCGCTCCCGGAGCCTCACCACCCGCAGACGCGCCCTTCTACGAACATCGGGCGCGATGGATGCGAAGCCGATCTTGCACGTCGTCGGAGAAGCAGCGTACACATGTCGATGGCGAGTCCGTGAAGCGGAGACGATGCCGCGGCGGGCCTCGGCCGAGCCGTCGCACCGGGCAACACTCGAGGATGGTTCGAGGATGCACAGCAGCCCAAGCGAGACATCTTTTCGGACGCTTCCCTCGCCCGACGACTGCTTCTCCATAACCGAGGCGGGCCTCCCCGAGGCCATCGTGCGCTGCTGCGGCGATGCCGTCTTTTCCCTCTCCGAGCACGGAACGTTCACGAGCTGGAATCCCGCCGCGCAGCGCTTCTATGGATACGCGCCCGCCGAGGTAACCGGCGCTTCGGCGCAGATTCTGGCGCCGCCGGAAATGGTCGCCGAGGTGACCGATCTGGTCGCGCGCACGCTGGATGGCCAGACCACCGTCGATCTGGAAACGCGCCGCCGCGCAAAGGATGGCCGCATCGTCGCGGTGTCGATCACGGCCGCGCCCATTCTCGACCGCCACGGCCGTGCCTGCGGCGCATGCGAGATCCACCGCGACATCGGTGAGCGCAAGGACTCGGAGCGGCGCCTCGCCGAGATCGCGGCCGACCTCGAGCAGCGCGTCCAGAGCCGCACGGTGGAGCTGGAGATGGCCAACCGCGATCTGCGCGAGTACGCGTACATGGCGGCGCACGACCTGCGCACGCCGCTGCGTGCGATAGCGGGGTTCGCGACGTTGCTCACCGAGAACCAGGGCGCGCGCCTCGACGAGGAGGGGCGGCGCATGCTCGACGTGATCCGGCGCAACACCGAGGAGGTCGGCCGCCTGATCGATTCGATCGTCTCTCTGACGCGGGAGGACAGGCGCACGCTCGCGCGCGAGACGGTCGACATGCAGGCGCTGGTCGCCAGCTGCATCGCCGAGCTCGAAGGCCAGAGGGCGGGCCGCTCGGTCGACGTCTGCGCCGGCTACCTGCCCGAGTGCATCGGGGATCCGCACCTGCTGCGCACGGTCTGGCTGGCGCTTCTGTCGAACGCGCAGAAGTTCACCATGCTGCGCAGCCATGCACGCATCGAGATCGGCAGCGGCGACAAGGACGGCAAACGCTTCTATTACGTCAGCGACGACGGCGTGGGCTTCGACATGAGCAATGCGCAGCGGGTCTTCGAGCTCTTCCAGCGCGCTCATCGACCGGCCGAGTACGATGGGCTCGGCCTCGGTCTCGCCATCGCCTCGCGCATCGTGGAACGGCATGGCGGCCGCATGTGGGCGCACTCGCAGCCGGGAGCGGGCTCGACGTTCTACTTCACGGTAGGTGAGGAATGAGCTCGAGCGAGACCGCCGAGGAAGCGGCCGAGATCCTGCTCGTCGAAGACAACCCCGCCGACGTCGAGCTGACGCTGCGCGCGTTCCGCAAGCATGGCCTCAACGCTCGCATCAAGGTCGTCGGTGACGGCCTCGAAGCGGTGCAGTATCTGTTCGGCGAGGGCCCCTACGCGGGCCGTCGGAGCGAAGACGCTCCCAAGCTGGTCCTGCTCGACCTGAAGCTGCCGGTGCTGGACGGCGTCGAGGTGCTGCGCCGCATCCGCGCCGACCCGCGCACGCACAACATCCCCGTGGTCGCGCTGACGTCGTCGGTTCTGGACCGTGACGTCCTGGAAACCTACGAGCTCGGCGTCAACAGCTACATCGTCAAGCCCGTCGACTTCCAGCAGTTCAACGAAGCCGCGCGCGTCATCGGCTCCTACTGGCTGCTGCTGAACAAGGCGCCGCCTGCCGGCCGCAGCGGCAGCTGGCGACCCTAGTCAGGACCAGAAGTCGTCCACTTCGTACAGGTTCCAGACGAACTCCTTCAGCCGGGTGATCTGGCCGTCCTGGATCCGCATTTTCAGGCAGGTGGGATTGCTCAGCGTCTTTCCGTTTCTGGTGGCGTGCCCGCGGAAGAGAGCGATGGCGTGGCGCTCGTTGGCGACGACGTCCTCGAGGTCGAGGCCGAAGGTGCCGGCACTGAGCGAGGTGACGTTCATCAGGAAGCCGAGGATGGCTTGGCGCCCTTCGTGACGGCCTGCCAGTGCGCCGGTTCTGCCGGGAAACTCCCAGACGGCGTCGTCGGGGATGATGCGTTCGATGGTCGCGAGGTCGGCCTGGGCGAAGGCGCGGAAGAGGTCGCGCACCAGCGCGGCGTTCGGATGCTCGTTCATGGATCTCTCGTGTCGCGGCTGCTTTTGCCGCTCCGTATGTACCGTCCGGGCTTATTCCGCTATCTGACGTCGGATGGCCGTCATTTCCGCGACGAGATCGCGCGGGGCGCTGCTCGTGCTCGGCGCAGCCGTCCTCGTCCGCGCCCTGGCATGGCTGGAGCTGTCGGGCAGCGCGGTCCTGCACATGGAGCGATGGGCCGTCACGGACATGAATTTCTTCCATCGCTGGGCGCAGACCGTCGCCGGCGGCGACGTCCTCCTGCGCGACGGGTTCCTGCCCGACAACACGGCGCTGGTCTGCGCGGTGCGCGACCACAAAGGCGAATGGTACCGCGCATGCGATGAAGCCTACGTCGCCGAGACGTGGAATGACTGGGTCGGCCGCGGAGCGTACTGGCAGGACCCGCTCTATCCGTACCTGGTCGCGGCGGTCTATGCGGGAAGCGGGAGCAGCAACGCCCGCATCGTGCTGCTGGCGCAAGCGGCGGTGGGGGTCGCATCCTGTCTGCTTGCCTACGCGATCGCCGCGCGGCTGTTCGGCAACACCAGCGGCATCGCGGCCGGACTCGTCGCCGCGGTCCTTGGCACCGGCGTCTACTACGAAACGCTGCTGCTGCGCAGCGCGCTGCTGGGCTTCGGGGCGCTGCTGTGCCTGTGGACGATGCTGCGCGCGCTGGCCTTGCCGTCCTCACCGGCACGAGCTGTGCTGACCGGCGTCTGCTCAGGCCTGTTCGCCCTGGTGTCGACGACCACGATCGGCTTCGTGGTGCTGGCATTGCCGCTGTGCACCGTCGCATTGCGGCGCGGATGGCTCGGGATTCCGCGCGCGCCGGTGCTGCGGTTCCTGGCGGCGTTCCTCGTCGGGTTCGCCGTCGGCTTTTCGCCGCTCATCGCGCGCAACGTCGCCATCGGAGCTCCGCCGCTGCGCTCGGCGGTGACCGCGCCGCTCAACTTCATCAACGGCAACGGGCCGGGTGCCACGCCGCGCAGCGGATTCGTGCGCAACCAGCACGCACCGGCGATTCTGGCGGAAGCAGGCTGGGATCTGCGCGCCGTCGTGCGGGCGACGATTGCGCGATACGACCATTGGACGGACTGGGCGCGCCTGGTGGCGGGCAAGCTGATCGCGTTCTGGCACTGGTACGAGCTGCCCAACAACTTCAACTACTACTACTTCCAGCGGCACATCCCGATCACGTCCCACCTGCTGCTGAGCTGGCCGGTGCTGGTCGGACTGTCCGCAGTCGGCCTGCTGTTCGGGCTGCGGCGCAGCCCGGGCCTCCTGTTCCCGCTGGCCTGGGTCGCCTCGACCGCGGCGGTGTGCGCGATCTTCTTCAATCTCTCGCGGCTGCGTTTCCCGGCGGCGCTCGCACTGACGCCGCTGGCCGGGCACGGGCTGGCGCTGATGGTGACCTGGACACGCCGGCTGCAGGCGCGTCGCTTGCTGCCCGCGCTGGTGGTGGCCGTGGCCGTGGGCACGGCGACGCTGGCGCCCTGGGAAGTTCCCTTCGGCCTGATTCGCACCGATTTCTACAACGTCACCAACCGCATCGCGCTCGAGCTGAGCGACGAGGCGCTGGCTCGCGGCGACAAGGAGGCGGCGCTGACGGTGGCCGAGAAGCAGCTTCGCAGCGAGCCGGACTCGCTGCGCGAGGTGCCGCAGGGCGCCGAGCTGGGGCTCGATGCGTGGATCGCGACCGCGGCCGCTGGCTTCGCGCAGCTCTACCGGCGCGCGGCCGAGCTTCATGAGGAAGGCGGGCGGGCCGAGATCGCCGCGCAGCGTCGGGCGCGGGCCGAGGTGCTCGAGACGGTCGCCCGGGAATGGAAGGCCGCGCCGCGCAAGCCGCCGCTGGCCCGGCCTCCGGTGCCGCCGGTTCCGTCCGGCGCCACGACGCCGGCGGCCGCGCCGCCGCCCGCACCACCGCCTGCGGCGAGGCCCGCGCATTGAGCCCGCCCACACGTCACCCGGTATGGGGACGTGGGAAAAAAAGATTCCGTCGTCCGCCGAAGGGGCCTTGATCACCGGTTCCCGATGCTTAATTCGGGCCCGTCAGGAAACTTTCTCCAGCAGGAGGTAACGGGACGATGAGAGCAATGACGACATGGATGCCGGGCCGGGAGGTAGCGGTCCTGCACCGCGAGCTCGACGACATGATCAACCGGTTCTTCGGTGACGCCAACGGCGCGGCGCAGAACGGCTCTCCGACCGGGATCCAGAACCTGAAGTGGGTGCCGGCGATCGAGTCCTTCGTGCGCGACAATCAGATCGTCGTGCGGGCCGATCTTCCGGGCATCGATCCGAGCGAAGTCGACATCACGGTCGAGGGCAAGCGCCTGACGATCCGCGGCGAGCGGCGCGATCAGCGCGAAGAGAACCAGGACGGCCGCGTCTACCGCGAAGTCGCCTACGGTTCCTTCGAACGCGTGCTCACGCTTCCGTGGGAAGCCGACGCCGACGCTGTGCAGGCCTTGTACAAGAACGGCGTTCTGGAAGTGACGATCCAGGCGCCCGAAAAGGTCCTGCCCAAGAAGATCGCGGTGACCACGCACTGATCATCGAGAACGGTTCGTTTCGGCTCGTGGCCGGGCGGTGGAGACTCCACCGCCCGGTTTTTTTTGCTTCGCGCCCGCATTCGCAGCCGCGCGCGGACGGGCTAGATTCCAGCGTGGGGATGGGCAAGGCGGATCTGAAGATCGGTGTGGCGCTCGGCGGCGGCGGCGCCGCAGGCATCGCCTGCGTCGGCGTGCTCGAAGAGCTGCTGGCCGCGGGAATCCGTTTTCACTGCGTGGCCGGCACCAGCGCCGGGGCCGTCGTCGGCGCGGCGCTGGCCGCCGGACGTATCGACGAATTCGCTCGCATCATGACGTCGCTGACGCGCGGTCGGGTGATGTCGCTGTTCGACGCGGTCTGGCCGCGATCCGGGCTGCTGGCGGGACGGCGAGGCATCGAGCTCATCCAACCCGTCATCGGGCGGCGCATCGAGTACCTGCCGATGAAGTTTGCGGCCGTCGCCACCGACCTCGACACCGGTGACGAGGTGATCCTGGAAGCAGGCCCCGTCGACGAAGCCATTCGGGCCAGCGTTGCCATCCCGGGCATCTTTCGCCCGCACATCATCGAAGGTCGCGTGCTGGTCGACGGCGGATTGTCGAATCCGGTCCCGGTCAGCGTGGCGCGCCGACTCGGGGCCGATTTCGTCATCGCCATCAGCATGCTGCGGCCTTCGGGCGTTGTGGAGATCACGGCAACCACGTCCGATGCGGCCACGCCGCTGGACCCGCACGAGCCGCTGGCCGAGGACGAGGACACGCAGGCGCTGCACCGCCTCGGCGAGGAGCACCTCGGCATCGTGCAGATCCTGACCAAGGGCAGCGTGATCGTGCAGTCGCACATCGCCGCCGCACGCTTCCGCGACGACCCGCCCGACGTCTTCATCTCGCCGCGCGCCACGCACATCGGGATTTTCGAGCTGATGCGCAGCGGCGAAGCCGTCGAGGCCGGACGGGAAATGGGGAAGCGGGCTCTGCCCGCCGTCCTGCAGGCCATCGAGAAGGAACGCGCGCGGCGCTCTCGCCTCTCGTATCGGCTGCGCAGGGCGATGGGCTTGCAGTCCAAGCGGGTCGTCACCCGGCGCGCCTGACCGGCGGCGAGTGACCTGGGATGGCGTCTCTGGAAGGCTGCGCCCGATGGCCGAGCCAGCCAGGAAGAAGAAGAGCGCGCGGCGTCGCCCGACGGCGCCCAGGCCCGTCGCCGAGCCGCCGTCGACGCTGATCGGTTCGCAGATGGCGCTGCTGTCGGCGATGGCATCCATCACGGGCGAGGCCGCCACCGGAGCGCTCAAGCGCGTCATCGATCTGACCGGCGACCCGCTTGGCGTCGGTCGTCTGCTGACCGGTCCGACGAGCCCGATGTCGCTGGCGCGCGAGGCCGGCAACTACGTCCGAGAGCTGCGCGAGCTGGCCGGCCTTACCCGCGCCGACCTGGCGCGAGCGCTGGAGCTTCGCGACACCTCGATCGTCGAGGCGGTGGAGGCCGGGACCGCCACGCTCTCCTTCGACCTCATCCTTCGCCTGGCCGCCATCGTCGCGCGCAACGATCCCGTTCCCACGGTGCTTCGACTGACCCGCACGTACAACCCGGCCGTGGCCAAGCTGCTCGACGACTGGGGCATGGGACGCCTGCCGCTGCAGCTCGAGCGCGAGCGCGCGTTCGTCAACATCCTGCGCGGCAACGACGCGGCACGCGACCTCGGCGACGAGGCCTTCGAGAAGGTGCTCGAGTTCACGCGCAAGGCTTTCGAGATGGCGATGCATTTCGCCTACGAAGAAGAGGAAGAGGACGCGGAGGAGTGACGGCAGCGGCACGGATGCCGTAGCCGCGACGGCGGCGGGGCCGCATCTGCGCTCTGCCGCGCGGCAGGCGGCGCGGCACCAGGAGGTCAGACGATGATTCGCTTCTACTACGGCTCCGGCTCTCCCTTTGCGTGGCGCGTGCAGCTCGTCCTGGAAGAGAAGAACATCCCCTACGAACCGGTGCTTCTGAGCTTCAGCGCCGGCGACACCCGCAAGCCCGAGTACCTGGCCATCAGCCCGCACGGCAAGGTCCCGGCGATGACCGACGACGACCTGGTGCTCTACGAGTCGCAGGCCATCGTCGAGTATCTCGAGGAGCGCCATCCGACGCCGCCGCTGATGCCGAAGGATGCTGCGGAGCGGGCGCTCGTGCGCATCGAGGAGCTCGAGTGCACGATCTATCTGTTCGAGGCCTTCCGGGTCGTCGGGCAGCAGATGTTCTTCACACCGCCCGAGCAGCGCGACGAGAAGACGCTGGCCGAGCGCAAGGCCGACGTGCACGCGCAGATCGTGCGCCTGGAGGCGCGGGCGCGCGAGCGCGGCGGCCAGTTCATCGCCGGCAATCATCTGACGCGCGCGGACCTGGCCTGGCTGCCGTTCGTCGAGATCAGCGGTCGCGCCAAGATCGCGTTCGACCAGGCGCAGACGCCGTGGCTGCTGGAGTGGCGCGAGCGCATGAGACAGCGCGCCAGCTACGAGCGCTCCTATCCGCCGCACTGGCGCAAGTAGCTGCCCGCCCATCGATGGCGCCGAGGATCGCGTCTTCGCGGCACGGTCGTTCCCTCCGGCATCACGAGGTCGTTTCGGCTTCGCCCAAGAAGGGCACCACGGCATCGAGCACCATCGAAGGCCGCTCCTCGTGCGGCATCAGCGAGGCGTTGGGAATGCGCACGAAGCGCGCCGGCGGTCGGAACTGCGCTGCCATCTGCTCGCCGAGCTCGACCGGGAACGTCTTGTCGTCCTCTCCCCAGATCAGCATGGTCCGCGCGCGGATCTGCGCGTGCTTCTCGCGCAGGCCGTCGACGACGTCCCACTCGATGCCGCGCAGGTAGGCCAGCGCCCCTTCGACGCGTGCGCGCGACTGCAACAGCGGATCGACGTAAGGGCCCAGGTTGTCGGGATCGTCGAACAGCACCGGATCCGAATAGAACTCGCCGAACCCCATCGGCGACTTGCGAAACGCCTTCAGGCGCATCGGCATCGCGAACGTCAGGCTCGCTCCGGGCATCGCCGCGATGCGCTGGTAGAGCTGGATGAACGGCGGGCGGTGACCCGGGATCTCGGTGTTGATCAGCGCCAGCCTGGCCACGCGCTCGCCGTGCGAGAGCGCCACGACGCGCGCGATGGTGGCGCCGGTGTCGTGCGCGAGGATGGAGTAGCGCTCGAGGCCGAGCGTCTCGAACAGGCGGCAGAGGCGGCGTGCCTGCGCGGTGAAGCGGAAGTCGGTCGAGCCGGTCCACCGGCTGTCGCCGAGCCCGGGAAGATCGACGACGACGCAGCGATGGCTCTGCGACAGCCTCGGCAGCAGATGGCGCCAGGTATAGCCGTGGGTCGGATAGCCGTGGATGAACACGAGCGCGGGGCCCGTGCCCTGCTCGCGTACGGCAATGGTCGCGTCTTCGATGGGATACAGGCGCATGGCGGCGGCAGCATACGCGGACTCGTGCGTCGTCACTGTAGCCATTTCGTGCACGGTTCCTGTGGCCACTCGGGCTGCGGCCTCGGCGCCCGCGGCCCGCGGCGGCAGCCGAGCTCCTAGATGATGCCCTGCTCGCGCAGCTGCCCGATCTCGTCGCGGCTCAGCCCGAGCTCGCCATACACCTGCTCGTTGTCGGCTCCGAGCTCGGGCGCCGCGCGCACCACGACCTCGGCGGCGTTGCCCATCTTGATGGCCATGCCCGGGATTTCCATGCGGCCCCGGCGCGGGTGATCGATGGCCACGACCATGTCGCGCGCACGCAGATGCTCGTTGGCGAACAGGTCGACCGAGTCCAGCACCGCACCGCACGGAACCCCGGCCTCGCCGAGCAGCCGCATCGCCTCGTGCTTGTCGTGTCGCAGCGTCCACTGCTGGATCATCTCGCTGACTTCGTCCCAGTGGTTGCCGCGCTCGCGCTGCTCCTCGAAGCGCTCGTCCCCGACCAGCTCGGCGCGGCCGATCGCTCGCAGCAGAGCATGCCACATCCTCGGCGTGCTGATCATCAGATAGATGTAGTCGTTGGGGCCGCCGCCCAGGGTCGGGTACAGGTCGGTCGGGCAAAGCAGGCCCATGCGGTTGCCGTAGCGCATCGCGGCCATGCCGCCGGTCAGATAGTGCGCCACCAGCGCCGAGCGCATGAAGTTGAACATCGCATCCTGCATCGACACCTCCACCGACTGCCCGCGGCCGGTGCGCAGGCGCTCGATGTAGGCGGCCAGGATCGCCATGCCCAGGTGGAGCCCCGCTCCCGTGTCGCCGAAGGTGACGCCCGGCTTGAGCGGCGGTGTCTCGGGGGTTCCGGTCACCGACAGCACGCCGCCGGTGGCCTGGCCGATCATGTCGAAGCTCTTGTAGCCGGCGTACGGGCCCCACGATCCGAAGCCCTTGACCGAGGCATGGATGATGTCGGGCTTGATCTGCGCCAATGCCCCGTAGCCGAAGCCGAGATCGTCGAGAACGCCGGCTGCATAGTTTTCGGCCACGATGTCGGCGCCGGCCACCAGCTGCCGGAACAGCTCACGCCCCCGGGCGCTTTTCAGATCCAGCGTGATCGAGCGTTTGTTGCAGTTGAAGAGGATGAAGTAGATGGAATCCGCGTCTGCGCGTTCGCGGATCATGTGCCGCCCCGGCTCACCTGCCGGGGGTTCGACCTTGATCACGTCGGCGCCCATCCACGCCAGAAGCTGCGTGCACGACGTTCCCGCCTCCCACTGGGTCAGGTCGATCACCCTGACTCCGTCCAGAGCTGCCATTGCGGACCTCCTTTCCATCCCCGGCGTCGTGGTGACGCCTCCTACCAACGGACCCCGCCGGCGCAACAGCGAGGTGTGAGTCACACATACTACTGAGAATCATGTCTTTAGCCGTTGTGTCGAGCCGTGCCTTCGCGCAGCATCCATGCGTTCGCGCGGGGGCGGGGAACATTGGACAGACGGGAAAGAACGGCCGCGGCGCAGGGGGCTCCTGCGCCCGTGGAGGTGCTGCGCCGATATCTGCTCGCGCTGGCAGGAGTCATCGGTGCGCTGGCGCTGACGCTCTCGGTGCCGATTCTGCGCGAACGCTTCACGTTCTTCGCATTCTGGCCGCTCATCTTCACTGCCGCCTTCGTGGGTGGTCGCGGCCCCGGCATCTTCGTCACCGCGCTGTCCACCATGTGCGTCATCGCGGTGGTGCCGGCCGAGCAGCGCCGCTCGCCGTACGCGATCGGCTTCACCGTCGTCGCCTTCATGATCGGCGGTGCCATGGCAGCCGTGCTCGCGCGCTGGCGTGAGACGACCGAGGCACAGCTGCGCGATGCCGTGGCGCAGGCCGATCGTGCGGTCCGCGAAGCCCGGGCGGCCGGGCAGGCCAAGGACGCGTTTCTCGCTACCGTATCGCACGAGCTGCGCACGCCGCTGTCGCCGATTCTTGCATGGGTGACGATGCTGCGATCCGAGGACCTGCCGCGCGAGCAGATCGAGCGCGCGCTCGAAGTCATCGAGCGCAACGCCCGTATGCAGGCGCAGCTGATCGAGGATCTGCTCGATGTGTCGCGCATCGTCGAGGGCAAGATGCGCCTGCAGGTGCGGCCGGTCCCGCTCGCGGCGGTCGTGCAGAATGCGGTCGAGACGGTACGGCCGGCTGCGCAGGCCAAGGGCATTCAACTGCAGGTCGTGCTCGACACCTCGCCGTGCCTGGTCTCCGGTGATCCCGACCGCCTCCAGCAGATCGTCTGGAACCTGCTGTCCAACGCCGTCAAGTTCACCGACAAGGGCGGCCGCGTGCACGTCGTTCTCGAGCGCTCGGAGTCGCAGGTCGAGATCGTCGTGAGCGATACGGGCTGCGGCATTTCCCCCGAGCTGCTGCCGCATCTTTTCGAGCGCTTCTGGCAGGCCGATGTCTCCACCGACCGCGTCTACGGCGGCCTTGGCCTGGGCCTTTCGATCGTGCGCCACCTGACCGAGCTGCACGGCGGCACCGTGCTCGCCCACAGCCCCGGCTCCGACCACGGCAGCACGTTCACCGTGCGCCTTCCGCTCATTCCGCTGGCGAGCGCCAGCAGCGACCAGGCGCGCCGTCACCCCGCCGCTGCCGAGTCGACGCAGATCCCGGCCATCTCGCTGGCGGGGCTGGACGTGCTCGTGGTCGACGACGACCCCGATTCCAACGAAGTGGTGCGAGTGATGCTGGCCAATCGGGGCGCCGAAGTGCGAGTGGCCGCATCCGTGGCGCAGGCGATGGACGAGCTGTCCCGGCGCGCTGCCGACGTGCTGGTGTGCGACGTGGGCATGCCGATCGAGGATGGCTACGCCCTCATCCACAAGGTGCGCACCGGTCCCGAAACCATCTGTCGCATTCCTGCGATCGCCCTGACCGCTTACGCCTCGGTGGACGATCGCATCCGTCTTCTGTCGGCAGGCTTCCAGGTTCACGTGGGCAAGCCCGCCGATCGCGACGAGCTTGCTGCGGCCGTCGCTGCCGTCACTGGCCGTGTCGTGCAGGCGCAGGCGGAGATGGATGCGACCGGCTAGACGCGGGCCCCGGCCGCGCATCGTCACATCCCGGCCGACGCCAGGTTCAGGGCGTTCTTGATGATGCCGATGTGGGAGTAGGCTTGCGGGTAGTTGCCGAGGGCGATGCCGGCCTCGGTGTCGTACTGCTCCGAGAGCAGGCCGGTGGGGCCGGCCAGCGCGGTGATGCCGCGGAAGAGCTCCCACGCGTCGTGGCGGCGACCGATGGCGAGATAGGCGTCGACGAGCCAGGAGGCGCACAAGACGAAGGGCCCTTCGCCGCCGGGCAATCCATCATCGAAACGATAGCGGTGGACGGCCGATCCGCTGCGCAGGCGGCGCTCGACGGCCTCCACCGTTGCGACGAAGCGTGGATCCGTGGGAGCGACCAGACCGCTCAGGCCGATCATCAACGCGGCGGCATCGAGGTCGTCGCTCCCATAGGCCGTAGTGAAGGCGCCGGCCCTGGCGCTCCAGCCGCGCTCGAGAACGTCGGCCGCGATCTCGTCGCGCAGCGCGACCCAATGCGGTCGCTCCTCCTCGAGCAGGCCGTGGGCGATCTTGATGGCGCGGTCCAGCGTCAGCCAGCACATCGTGCGCGAGTGCACGTGATGCCGGGGAGGCAGGCGCAGCTCCCAGATTCCGTGGTCGGGCTCCTTCCATCGCTCCTGCACCGCCGCCGCCATCGCCTCGACCAGACGCCAGTGCCGCGACGAGAGCGGCGCTTCGCGCACCAGCAGCTCGTAAACGAGATCGACGATCGGACCGAAGACGTCCAGCTGCACCTGATGGGCCGCCGAGTTGCCGACGCGCACCGGCCGGCTGCCGCGGTAGCCGCCCAACTCGCCGATCTCCGCATCGGGCGCCACCGCTTCGCCGTCGACGCCGTAGAGCGGTCGCAGCGCGGCCGGCGAGTGCGAATGGTTCACCACCGCCAGCACCCAATCCAGGAAATGCAGCGCCTCGGACTGGCTGCCCAGCTCGAGCAGCGCCATTGCGCTGAGCGCGCCGTCGCGGAGCCAGCAGTAGCGATAGTCCCAGTTCCGCACGCCGCCCAGGTGCTCGGGCAGGCTCGTGGTGGCCGCAGCGGCGATGGCGCCGCTCGGACCGTAGCACAGCGCTTTAAGGGTCAGCGCGCTGCGCATCACGATCTCGGGCTCCACCGGCGGCAGCTCCAGGCGGGCTGCCCACGATGCCCAGTACTGGCAGGTCAGGTCGCGACGGGACACGCTCATGATCTTCGGCTCGCTCAGGCTGCCGGTGCCATAGCGCAGATCCAGAACGCACGGCTCTCCCTCGACCTGCACTTCGGCCAGCGCCGTCTGATGCCGGCCCTCCTGGACGATCTCCCAGTGAACGTCGGGCGCGCGCAGCACGATCGGATCGAACGAGCCCTCGACGACGATGCCGGAGGGGTGACGGCGAAGGCGGGTCGGAATGCGCCCGAAGTCCAGACGCGGAGCGAACTCGATGCGAACGCGCCCGTTGCCCTCGATGATGCGCAGCAGGTCGCTTCTGCCGGCGCTCTGGCGCGGGCGGTCACGCGAACAGTCGAGAAAGTCGCTGACCGTGATGCCGTCCCACTGCGTGCGCAGGACCAGCGAGTTGTCCAGATAGGATTGTCCGCGCGGGGCGCGTGCATCTGCCGGAGTGATCGTGAAGCGACCGGCTGCCGGCCCGCCGAGGAGCTCGGCGAACAGCGGCGGCGAGTCCAGGCGCGGCAGGCACAGCCAGCTCATGCGCGCATCGGAGGTCACCAGCGCAAAGCCGCGCTGATCGGAGAGCAACGCATGATGATGGATGGGAACGGCGCCGGCGCCCAGTGCCCAGGCCGTACGCAGCTCGGCCAGCCTGCAAAGCAGCCGCGCGACCTCGGGCACGTCGGCGACGCCATTGCGCGCCAGGGACTCGCCCTCGCCCACCTTGACGCCGACGTCGGGGCCGCTGAGCGTGGCGAACGCTTCCTCGTCGGTGAGATCGTCGCCTACGAAGAGAACGGCCGTGGCACCCACGCGCTGGCGGATGATGCCGAGCGCGCGGCCCTTGCTCATCGCGAGCACGCTCAGCTCCACCACCAGCTTGCCGTGGCGGGTGAAGACGCCCGGCCAGTGCGACGGCCCCGCTTCGACCTCGTCGAGCGCGCGCCGGGCCACTTCGTCGGATGCGTCGCGGTAGTGCAGCGCGATGCTGGCGGGCTTCTCCTCGATGCGCAGCCGCTCGCCGCGGGAGGCGATCTGCGTCAGCGTCTCCAGAACCCGCGCGCGCAAGGCGATCTGCGCCTCATCCAGCGCGCCCTGGAAGTCCGCGTCGAACTCGCTGCCGTGGCTGCCGACCAGATGCACCTCGCCGGGAAGATCGAGAAGGCGGTCCAGGTCGCGCAGGCCGCGCCCGGAGATGACGGCCACGTGCGTGTGCGGCAGCGACGCCAGCGTGCGCAGCGCAACGATGCACTCGCGGTGCGGCCGGGCATTGGCGAAGTCGGACACCAGTGGCGAGAGCGTCCCGTCGTAATCCGAGGCCACGAGCAAGACCGGCGTGCTGGCAAGCTCCTCGAGCCGGCCGCACGTTTGCGCAAACGTCCGACCGCTCATGCCTTCAGCGCCGACAGGAACTCGCCGGCCCACCAGTAGACATCGTGCGCGGCCACCTTGCGCCGCAGGGCCGCCATACGCCGCTCCGCCTCTTCCGGCGACATCTCGAGGGCGCGCACGATGGCGCGGCCCATGCCTTCCTCGTCGTACGGATTGATGAGCAGGGCTTCTTCCAGCTCGTACGCCGCGCCAGTGAATTCGCTCAGAATGAGAACGCCGCCGCCGTCGACGTGCGTGGCGACGTATTCCTTGCAGACCAGGTTCATTCCGTCCCGCAGCGGCGTCACCAGCATGACGTCGGCGGCCAGATAGAGCGGCACCAGCTCCTCGAGCTCGAGGTTCTGGTGCAGGTAGTGGACGGCCACGCGGCCGATGCGGCCATGGCGGCCATTGATCGAGCCTACCAGGCGCTCGACCTTCTCGCGCACGGTCATGTACTCGAGCACGTCGGTGCGGCTCGGCACCGCCGTCTGCACGAGCACGCACTGCTCGGGCGAGATCTGCCCGCGGTCGAGCAGCCTGCCATACGTGCGCAGCCGTGCATCGATTCCCTTGGTGTAGTCCAGACGATCGACGCCGAGCACGACCTTGCGGTCCTCGCCGAGCTCGTGCCGGATCTCGGCCGCGCGCTCGCGGATCTCCGGCCGCCGGGCAAGCTCGTGGAAGTGAGCGACGTCGATCGAGATCGGCAGCGAGCCGTACCGCATCAGGCGATCGCCCGCTCGCAGCGTGCCCTTGCCGTCGACGTGCTGCGCCTCCGCATACCGCACGGCCAGCTCGGCGAAATTCTTGGCCCCGAGCTCGGTCTGGCATGCGAAGAAGTCGGCGCCCAAAAGACCTTCCAGGAGCTGGCGCCGCCACGGAAGCTGCGCAAACAGCTCCTGCGGCGGGAAAGGGATGTGCAGGAAAAATCCGATGCGAAGGTCGGGACGGAGCTTGCGAAGCATCGCCGGCACGAGCTGGAGATGGTAGTCGTGCACCCACGCCGTCGCGCCCTGCTCGGCCTCCCTGGCGGTGTACTCGGCGAAGCGCCGGTTCACGTCGACGAACGGCTTCCACCAGCGCGGCTCGAAGCGCGGGGGGCGGACCGCGTCGTGATAGAGCGGCCACAGCGTACGGTTGGAAAAACCCTTGTAGTAGCCCTCGACCTCGCGCGCGTTGAGCGGAACCGGGATTTGGCGGATGCCGTGAAAGTCGAACGGCTCCGGCGCCGCGCCTGCGCTGCCGTCCCAGCCGATCCAGCTTCCCGTCCGCTCCTTCAGGAACGGAGTCAGGGCCGACACCAGGCCGCCGGGACTGGCGGTCCAGCTGCCGTTGGCGCGATGAACGGGAAGGCGGTTGGCAACGATGATCAGTTGTCCGCCAGGCTCTCGAGTCTCGGCGTCCGACATGGTGTTCGAAGAGGGCAGCGAGCGCACCGGTCACACCTGGACCTCGCGCAGGTCGGCGCCGCCCTCCCCGTACAAGTTGCCCTGCCCGTGGCGATCGAGCAACGGCATGGGCGGCACGCGACTCAGCCGAGCAGGCATTCCTCGACGACCTTCCGCGCCGGCGCGCATGCCGATCTGCGCCGGTCAGTCGAAGTATCGGCGCAGCCGCGGCGGGAGGTCGCCGACGTTCGCCTTGGCTGCCAGCGGCGCTAGATCGACCGAGTTGTACGTGTTCCAGAACACGACCGGTCCTTCCCGAACGAGCCCGTGTCGTGCATCGGAAATCAGACACGCCATGGTCTTGGACGTGTAGCTGACGTCGAGCCGGAGCGCTTCGAGCCGCTCGGCGAGCATGGCTGCCTCGGTCCCTTCGTCCGTCGCTTTGGCGTAGACGCCACCGAAGAAACCGTCGCGGATCTGCAGCCGCTGTGGATCGAATGCGGCGGCACCCACGCTGGAATCGCCTGCGCGCAGCAGCCGCACCGTCGCCGTCCACAGTGCGCGCGCCCGCCGTTCGTTGACGAAACGCGAGTCGGTGACACGCACGGCGTGCACGCGCGTGGGAACGGCCAGCAGCGCAAGCCCGAGGGCCAGCCCGACCGCGCTTCCCATGCTGCCGGCGGGCACGTACACCGCCGCAGGTGGCGGCAATGCCATCGATTCCATCTGCTCGACCAGCTCGAACGCCGACGCGACGAATCCGACGGTGCCGAGCGCGCTCGAGCCGCCCGGCGCGATGCGGAAAGGAGAGACGCCGGTGAGCATGCGATGGCGCACCAACTGCCAGGCCGCGCCGGCAGCGACACCGGCGATGCCGTCGTACTCGTGCAGCTCGGCGCCGACAGCGGCGCTCACGAGGAGGTTGGTGCGAAGATAGGCAGCATTCTCCTGCGGCATCAGCATCGAGATGCCGCGCATGCCGAGGGCGGCGGCGTGCACGGCGGTGGCGGCCGCGTGATTGGATCCGGCATAGCCGAACGTCAGCACCTCGCGTGCGCCATCGGCGCGCGCGAGGCCCAGCAGCAGCTCGAGCTTGCGGACCTTGTTGCCGCCGTAGATGCGGCTGCTGCAGCCGTCGTCCTTCAGATAGAGGTCGGAGAGAGACAGACGAGCGGCCAGAGCGTCCATGCGCCGCAGCGGCGTCGGCAGCTGCGCCAGCTCGGCGAGGGCGAAGTGCGAAGCCAGAGCGGGGTGGCGCCGGAAGAACGGTCGAGCCTGCACGGGCGCCGCCATCGCCGCCGCAAGCTAGGGCAGCGGCCGATCATTTCCAGCTCCAGCCCGGCTCCAGCTCCGGCGCGGCAGGGAGCCGGTCCGGCTCGCGGCGTGACCGCGGCGGCGTGCTGAAGAAGGAGGCGAGCGTTCCGGTGCCGTGCCGGGCGGCGGGCCGCTCGCGCTTTTGCGGCGTCGGGCCATCCTGAGCGCCGTGGGCAGAAAGAGCGCCGGCCTGCTTCTCTACCGTTTTCGCGACGACGCCCTCCAGGTGCTGCTCGTGCATCCCGGCGGCCCGTTCTGGATTCGCAGGGACGCAGGCGCCTGGACCGTTCCCAAGGGCGAGTACGAGCCGACCGAAGAGCCGCTGGCAGCGGCGTTGCGCGAATTCGAGGAAGAGCTCGGCTGCCGGCCCGACGCATGCGAGTGGATCGAGCTGGCGCCGATCCGGCAGCGCGGCGGCAAGCTCGTCACGGCGTTCGCAGGCCAAGCCGACTTCGACGCGAGCCGTCTCGTCAGCAATACATTTTCGATGGAATGGCCGCCGCGCTCCGGACAGATGCGTGAGTTTCCCGAGGTCGACCGCGCCCAGTGGTACGCGATCGCCGAGGCGCGCCAGAAGATCCTCGCCTCTCAGGTACCGTTGCTCGACGAGCTCGAGCGCCGGGCAACCCCTGGTGGCCGCGAGGACTGAGCTAGCTTTGCGGCTTCAGCTGCAGCGGCAGCGCGGTGACGCCGCGAAAGACGATGCTCGGGTGCAGCGGCAGCGGCTCGCTGGTCGCGCGCTCGAACGAAGCCGTTTTCTCCAGCAGCACCTCGGTGGTGATGCGCGCCTCCAGGCGTGCCAGGTTGGCGCCCAGGCAGTAGTGCGGGCCGAAGCCGAAGCCGAGATGCGTATTGCTCGCACGCTCGATGTCGAATCGTTCCGCATGCTCGAACACGGCTTCGTCGTGATTGGCCGAGCCGATCCAGCACACCACCAGCTGGTTGCGCTCGATCGGCACGCCGTGAAGCTCGGTATCGGTCACGCAGCGCCGCGGATCGAGCTGCACCGGTGAGGCGAACCGCATCGTCTCCTCGATGGCGCGCTCCAGCAGCTCGGGCCGCGCGCGCAGCTTGGACAGCTCGTCGGGGTGGGCCAGCAGCTCGAGCACGACGTCGCCGATCAGCGTCGTCGTCGTCTCGTTGCCCGCAACCAGCAGGAGCACGAGCATGCGCACCATCTCCTCGCGCGTCAGGCGCGATCCTTCGTGCTCGGCGCGCACCAGCCCGGTCAGCAGATCCTCGCGCGGCTCGCGCAGGCGCTCGTCGGCCAGAACGTTGAAGTACTCACCCATCTCCTGGATGAGGCGCACGATCTTGTCGACGCGCTCCTGCGAGGGAGGCACGAACAACCCCGTCCCGAGGTTTTCCACCGCCGCATCGGACCACTTCTTGAATTGCTCCATGTCGCTGGTGGGAACACCGATGATCTCGGCGATGACCGTGACGGGCAGAGGATAGGCAACCGTCCGGACGAAATCGGTCTCGCCTTCCGCGACCGCGCGATCGATCAGCAACTCGGCGATCTCGCGCATGCGCGGCTCGAGCCGCCGCACGATCCGAGGCGTGAACGCCTGGTTGACGAGGCCGCGCAGGCGCGTGTGCTCGGGCGCGTCCTGCCCGAGCATGCTCGGCGGTCCCATCGCCGACATGTCCACGCCGGGAACGCGGATCTGATTCGACCACCGCGCGGCATCCTTCAGGATCGCCTCGACGTCGGCATGCCGGAACACCGAGATGATCGGGAACTCGGGGTGGCGGTAGACGGGATGATCCCGGCGGGCCTTGGCGTACAACGGATACGGGTTCCAGCGCGTGTCGTAGTCGAAGGGATTGAACGCGAGCGGCTCGGTCATGAGCGTCCTTTGCCGGCGCGAGCCGCCGGCGTCGCTGTCGTAGAGCAGGCGCGCCTGCGTTGCCATCGCGCGAGGGCGGCCGCAGGCGCGGGCGCCGCGGCCCGCCGCACGGCGGCATCGGGCACCGTCGCGGCGGGGGGCTGCCTCCAACCGCAGCCACCCTGCCGCGGCCGCACGGTCACTTTGCGCTCGCGCGTGCCGCGACGACGGCCGCGCAGCGCGCGACGAGCCGGACATCGCCGACGCGTTTCGCCCACGCCTCGAATCCCGCCGTCGGCCCGCGCCACAGCAGCTCATCCACGCCCGAGACGAGCTGCGCATCCGTCCGCAGCGTGGCCAGGCGCTTGAACAGCAGCGCCTGCTGGCGCTGCTCACCCAGCACGTCGTCGGGCAGGGCTTCGATGCTTCCGTACCTGCCGAGCAGTCGCACCGCCGTCTTGGCGCCGACGCCGGACAGGCCGGGATAGCCGTCGGCTGCATCGCCGACCAGCGCCAGATAGTCGGCGATCTGCGCGGGCTCCACGCCGAACTTCTGCCGCACAGCCTGCGCATCGCGAACCTGCTTGCTGCGTCGGTCCACCTGCACGATGCGCTCGCCGCGCACGCACTGGGCCAGATCCTTGTCCGGCGACCAGATCTGCACCTGCTCGACGCGTACGTCCTCGGCTGCGACCGCGGCCACCGATGCCAGCGCGTCGTCCGCCTCCAGCTCGACCATCGGCCAGAGCGCAACTCCCATCGCGGCAAGCGCGTCTTCGAGCGGATGGAATTGCGCCAGCAGCGAAGGCTCGATGCCTTCGCCGGTCTTGTAGCCGGGCCAGAGCTGATTGCGGAACGACTCGATGACGTGATCGGTGGCCACGCCGACGTGCGTCGCGCCATCCTCCAGCATCTGCACCACGGTGCGCAGCACCCCGAGCACGCCGCCGAACGCGCGATCCTCGCCCTTGTGAAAGCGGCGCAGGCCGTAGAAGTGGCGGAACAGCTCGTAGGTCCCGTCGATCAGGTGAACGATCATCGCGCCGACCTCGTCACGGCAGGCCGCCGCGTCGGCGGCGGCCGTTTCGACGCGTGCCGCGGCACGGCACCGTCACCGCGTGCCTCTGGGCGTCGCGCGCGCCGCCGATGCACGCCTCCTTTGCGGCGGCGCCACCAGCCCCGCGAGCACGAGGCGCACCGCATCTCCCAGCCGTTTCCGGTACGCGGCCGAAGAAAGGACCGAAAGGTTGCGCGTCTTGATGCCTTCGGCCGTATCGAGCAGCAACTCGGCAATCTGGGCGGCGGAAACCCCGGCAGCGGCCAGCGAAAGCTCACCGGCGGCGTCGGCGGAAGCCAGGATGCGCGCGAGCAGCCGTGCATGGCGAAGCGCGAAGGCGGCGGAAATCGAGCCGCACAGCCGGTGGTTCTCGTCGAGGAACTCCTGCGCGTGCTCGGAGGAACGCAGCAGATCGAAGAACCTCGCCGTCTTGGCGCAGATCGCCCCGGTCAGCCGCTCCACGGCCGGCGCGTCCGCCCGCGATGCGGCGATGGCGTCCTCGAGCGAGCGGGCATGGAGATCTTCGACGAGCGCCCGAAACAGCTCCTCCTTGTTCGCGAAGTGCAGGTACAGCGCGGCGCGCGAGATGCCGGCCTCGCGCGCGACCCGATCGAGCGCGGTGCGCCGGAAGCCGTCGCGGCCGAAGCACCGCAGGGCGGCCTCGAGGATCGCTTCGCGCGTCGCATCGCGACGCGTCGGGCGCGTCGTCTCGGCCGGTGCCGCCATCGCACGAACTTGACAACATGTGCCCAGACTGTCAACTTTCGCGGCAGCGTCCCACTCGTCGTCGCACAGGAGGAATTCCATGGCTGAGTCGCCCGAGCCGCTCGTCCTCGTCACCGGTGCCACCGGATACATCGCCGGACATTGCATCCGCGAGCTCATGGAGCATGGCTACCGCGTTCGCGGCACCGTGCGCCGACTTTCCGATACGGCCAAGCACGAGCATCTGCGGCGCCTGGCGGCGCAGCTCGGCGGCTCGCTCGAGCTCGTGGAGGCCGATCTCTCCGCCGATCGCGGATGGCACGAAGCGGTGACCGGATGCACCTACGTGCAGCACGTGGCTTCGCCCTTCCCGCCCGAAGTGCCCAAGGACGAGAACGAGCTGATCCGCCCGGCCGTGGATGGAGCGCTGCGCGTGCTGCGTGCATGCGCCGCCTCCGGAACCGTGCGGCGCGTCGTGATGACCTCGTCCGTGGCGGCAGTCGCCTACGGCCACGCCTCCGGCCAGGACAAGGTGCTGACCGAGGAAGACTGGTCCGACCCGGCCAGGTGCGATCCATATCCGAAGAGCAAGACGCTGGCCGAGCGCGCGGCGTGGGACTTCGTGCGCGGTCTTCCTGCCGAGCAGCGTTTCGAGCTGTCGGTCATCAATCCCGGGTTCGTCATGGGCCCGCTCCTGAACGCGGACCAGGGCACGTCCGGCGAGCTCATTCGCAAGCTGATGGTGCGCGACATGCCGGCATGCCCCGAGATCGGCTTTGCGCCCGTGGACGTTCGCGACATCGCCATCGCGCACCGTCTGGCGATGGAGCTGCCGCAGGCGGCCGGCAACCGTTACATCTGCGCCGGCGATCACATCTGGGTGCAGGACATCGCCCGCATCCTTGCCGAGGAGTACAACCCGCGCGGCTATCGCGTGCCGACCGGCAAGCTTCCCTACTTCCTGATGTGGATCATCGCCTGGTTCGACAAGGCGGTGAACCTGGCGCTGACGTTCGTAGGGCGCCGTGAGGTCGTCAGCTCCGCCAAGGCGCAGAAGGAACTCGGCTGGCGCATGCGGCCCGTGCGCGAGAGCATCCTCGACACCGCACGCACCATGATCGAGCACGGAGTGGTCCCGTCACGATAGCGGGGCCAGGTGCGGAAATGGCGGTCCGGCGACGTCGTCAGACGGGACCGCGGTGCCGCTTCCAGTCGTGCGAGTGCCACTTGCCCGAGAAGCGGCGTGCCTTCTCGGCCAGCTCGATGAGCCAGTCGTGGTTGCCGTAGAGAACGAACGCGGCCGATGCGGCGATGCCGCAGAGAACTCCGATCACGAACATGGGTTGCTCCTCCTGCTGTCGAATACTTCGTGTTGCACCGGCCGCCATCGTCCGGGTGGCGTCGCGTGACCGGCGCCGATGCCGTACGGTCGTCGTCTGCGGCGCGTCTCGCCTCTCGCTGGCGCCGCGCGCGCTCAGCGCGCCATGACGACAGGCTCGACCGGCAGCAGCAGCGGAACGCGAGGGCCGCGGCGGCTGCGCTTGAGCTCGTCGAGCTGCGCGCGCGCGGCCTGGCTGGCCTGCTCCTGCCGGATCTTGCCGAGACGCGCATCCAGCGAGGCATCGCCGCTCTCCAGCTCGCTCGCCAGCGACGACACGGTGCGTTCGACGTACTCGCGCACGCCTTCGAGCGCGGCGATGTCCGCGTCCGGCGACAGGCCGGCGATGGCGCTCTGCAGCTTGAGCCGCGCCTCGGCATTGGCCAGGCGCGCCAGGTTGCGCGCCTTCTCGTCGCGCAGGCGCTGAATCTCGCTCTGGAACGCCGTCAGGTTGCGCTTGGCCGCCTCGGCCTCGCGCGTCAGCGCCTCCAGCTCGCCCTTGATGCGCTCGACGTCCTCGGTCAGGCGGTCCTTGCGACCGATGAGGAACAGCGCCGCTTCATCGTCGTCGCGATCGACGGCCAGATCGAGCTGCTCGACGGTGTTCTCGAGCTGCGTGCGCGTTTCCTCGAGCTGGCGGCCGAGCTTGTTGCGCATGTACAGGATCGAAGCGGCCGCCTCGCGAAGCCGCACGTACTGGCGCTGCCGCTCATCGATGGCGGCCTCGTACACGGCAGCCGGGTCGCGGCGCTCGCGCGTCTTCATCCACTGCGACAACTTGCCGCGTATCAGATTGACCAGACGGGAAACGAACATGGTGCTCCTCCTGAGCTAGCGACTGCTGTCGTCATCGTCGGCCGCTTCGCGGCCCGCTGCCAGAGCTTCCGCGACCTGGTGGCCGTCACTGCCGGCGCGGCTGGTGCCGGATGCGGCGCTGCCGTCGCGCAGGAGCCTGGCCGGTGCGTCGTCGGCGCTGTCGATGGCGCCGAGCGCCTCCAGGCCCAGCTCGCGGATCTTCTGCTGCAGGTTCTGCCGATACATGCCCACCTCCTCGGCGGTACGCGAGATGTTGCCGCCGTTGCGCGCCAGCGCCGCCGCCAGGAACTCGCGCTCGAAATCCTCGACGACGCGCTGCTTGGCATCGCGAAAGCTGACGGGCAGCGCGGCGACGTCGAGTGGCCGCGCGCCGGGGGCCGCGCTTGGCGCGAGGCGGCCGAACAGATCCTCGGCCTCGATCTCCTCGCCCGCCGCCAGAAGCAGCGCCTTCTCGACGGCGCTCTTGAGCTCGCGGATGTTGCCCTTCCACGGATGGCTCATGCACGCGCGCAGCGCGCTGCCCGAAAGCGGCTTGACCGGACGATGGAAGCGCTCGGCGGCGTCGGTCAGGAATTTCTGGATGAGCAGCGGGATGTCCTCGCGCCGCTCCGACAGCGAAGGCACCGCCAGCTCGATCACCCGCAGCCGGTAGTAGAGGTCCTCGCGGAACCGCCCCTCGGACACGAGTTGCTCGAGGTCGTGGTGGGTCGCCGCGATCAGACGCACGTCGATGCGGATCGGCTGGTTGCCGCCGACCCGCTCGACTTCCTTTTCCTGAATCACGCGCAGCAGCTTGGCCTGCGTCTCCAGCGGCATGTCGCCGACCTCGTCCAGGAACAGCGTGCCGCCGTCGGCCGCCTCGAACTTGCCCTCGCGCTGGCCGATGGCGCCGGTGAAGGCGCCGCGCTCGTGCCCGAACAGCTCGCTTTCGACCAGCTCGCGGCTGAAGGCGGCGCAGTTGACCTTGATGAGCGGGCGCGTGCGGCGCGGGCTCCGATAGTGCAGCGCGTTGGCGACCAGCTCCTTGCCGGTGCCGCTCTCGCCGCGCACCAGCACGGTGACGTCGGTGTCGGCCACACGCTCGATGGACTCGAACAGGCGCAGCATGAGCGGGGTTCGCCCGACGATCTGATCGAGGCCGTAGCGGCCCTGCACCTGCGCGAGCAGGCGGCGGTGCTCGCGGCGAAGGCGCGCGGTGTCCATGAGGCGCGCCACGACCGCGCGCAGCTCGTCGTTGTCGAAAGGCTTGGGAAGATAGTCGGACGCGCCCGTCTTCATCGCCTGCACCGCGATCTTCTCGGAGCCGTAGGCGGTGATCATGAGCACGGAAAGGTCCGGGTCGAAGGCGCGCGCGTGCTCGAGCACCTCGAGGCCGCTGACGCCGCCGAGCGAGAGGTCGGTGATGACCAGGTGGAAGTCGCCGGCCTCGATGCGGCGGATCGCTTCCTCGCCGCTGCCGGCCGTCTCGACGCTGTAGCCTTCCTTGGTCAGCAGGCCGCGCAGCGCGATCTGCATCGCGCGCTCGTCGTCGACGACCAGAATGCGTCCTTTGGTGATGGCCGTCATGCCGCCAGCCCCACGAATCGCGACGCCAGCTCGAACAGGAAGCGCATCATGACGGCACCGGCAGCGTGACGCGGAACTCGGTTCCGCGACCGACCTGGCTGCGGACTTCGATCTCGCCCTGATGGGCGTCGACGATCTTCTTGGCGATGGCCATGCCGAGGCCGGTGCCGTGGTCCTTGGTCGTGAAGAACGGATTGAAGATCTTGCCGACCTTCTCGGGCGCGATGCCCGCGCCGTTGTCGACCACGCGCACGGAGACCGAGCGCGGCACGCCGTTCTCGATGAAGACGTCGATGCGCCGGTCCTCGGGAAGCTTGGCCAGGGCGTCGATGGCGTTGTCGAAGATGTTGCCGAAGACGCGCTGGAGCTTCTCCGCGTCGGCATTGACGGTGGGGCCGCCTATGTAGTTTCGCGCCACCCGCACCCTGGCCGCCTCCAGCTTGCTCTTGAGCTGCGCCAGCGACGCATCGACCACCGAGGCGAGGCTGACCAGCTTCATCTCGTAGTCCTCTTCCTTGGCGTACTTCAGAAGATGCGACACGCGCCGCTCCACGCGATCCAGCTCCTCGATGGCCACGCGAGCGTACTCGACGTTTTCGACGGACTGCGGGTCCTCGCCCATCTGCTGGACCAGGCTCTTGGCCGCCGCGATGGGATTCCGGATCTCGTGCGCGATGGTCGAGGACAGCTCGCCGATGTCGGCCTGCTTCTCGGTGACGATGGCCTGCTTCTCGCGGCGCACCTCGCGCTCGACGGCCGGTTCGAAGTACTGCTCGCGAATGTAGCGGCCGCCGAACACGCCCATGTAGTGCGAGAAGACCCCGATGCCCCAGCCGAAGGCCGGCCAGAGGAACCACGGGTAGAAGCCGGTGAAGATGTTGATGAAGGCGAGGAACCCGATGACGCAGCAGTACGTATAGAAGTGCGCGTAGAACCCGGCGATCGCCGCGCGACGGCGGCGCAGGCGGCGCTCCGGATCGTCGGCGCCTTCCCCGTGGCGGCCGCGACCACGATGCGGCCTGTCGTAGCCGCGCCGCTCCCACGGCCCGCCGCAGCCGCGGCGGTGCCGGGAGCGCTGGCCGGTGCCGGCGGCGCCGTCCTCCGTCGCCTCGCGCGCAGCGCCGCTGGCCGAGGAGGTCGTGCCTGCCGACGACGCGGACTCGCCGAACTCTTGCGCCTGCCACTCGCGCAACCGATGTCTCATCTTCACGCACAGCATGACGGCAATGATTACTCCGATGATCGACATGGCCGGTGCCCCTGGCCGAGACTATCGCGGTACGAAGCGTGACTCATGCCCGCTCTTCGCAAGAGCCGGGCCGGAGGGCGCTTCCTTGCGCCCTCCAGCGATATCGCGCGCTTAGCCGACCGGCGTCGTCGCCGATGCAGTTGCGGCACTGCACCGTGCGTTGCCCAGCCGCAGCACGGCGACTGCGCTCTCGATGCCTGGCCGGGCGCGCGGCCTCCGGCGGCCGCCATCCCGGTCGGGAGGTGGCCGGGTGCAGGACCTTCCATGACGCTGCGACGACGGGCAACAGACGCGCAGGCCCTTGCACAGCCGTCCCTCCTGAGGCCAAACTCGGCCCGTTCGCAGTTGCAGCGTGCCCGCCGCGGGGGCGGCGGGCGCGTCTCGTCCGTCAACTGGCCATCTTTCTCCGGGGGACCCGATGAGATTCCGAATCTACGCAGCCATCTGGCTGTCGCTGTGCCTTGGCGCCACCACCGCCGGCGCCACCGACTACTACGTCTCGCCCGGCGGCTCCGACCTCTCCAGCGGTCTTGCGCCCGCCGCCGCCTGGGCAACGCTCCAGCATGCTGCCGACACGATCGGACCCGGCGACACGGTGCACGTAGCCGATGGCAGCTATTCGGGCTTCGACGTGCGCATCGTGGCCACGGCCGCGCAGCCGGTCGCGTTCGTGGCCGACAATCCCGGCGGCGCCGTCATCGTCGCCGACAATCCGCAGACGCCCGACGGCATCAACGTCGAGAATGCCGCCTACATCACCATCGACGGCTTCGATTCGAGCCATCGTACGCGCGCCGGCATCCGCGCCGCCGTCTCGCATCACATCACCGTGCGCAACTGCACGACCGGGAACAACGGGGTCTGGGGCATCTTCACCGGGCACGTCGACGATCTCCTGGTCGAGAACAACGAGACGTTCGGGTCGGTCGATGAGCACGGGATCTACGTCTCCAACAGCGGCGATCGCCCCGTCATCCGCGGCAACCACAGCCGCGACAACCGTGCCAATGGCATCCACATGAACGGCGACGAGAGCCAGGGCGGCGATGGCCTGATCTCGAACGCGCTGGTGGAGATGAACGTCATCCACGGAAACGGCATCGGCGGCGGCTCGGGCATCAACTGCGACGGAGTCACCGACAGCGTCATCCGCAACAACCTGCTGTACGACAACCACGCCAGCGGCATCAGCCTCTACAGGATCGATGCCGCCGCCGGTTCCAGCGACAATCTGGTCGTCAACAACACGATCTACCACGACACGCCGAGCACCCGCTGGGCCATCAACATCAGCGGCGGGTCGACGGGCAACACCGTCCGCAACAACATCCTGTACACCACGCACTCCTTCCGCGGCGTGATCACGATCGATCCTTCGAGCCGGCCCGGGTTCTCGTCCGACTACAACTCGGTGCGCAGCCGCTTCAGCATCGACGGCGGCAACAGCGTCATCGACCTGGTCGCGTGGCAGGGCGAGGGCTACGATCTGAACTCGTTCGTCGCCACGCCGGCCCAGCATTTCTTCGACCCGGAAGGCGACTTCCGTCTGCTGCCGAGCTCGCCTGCCATCGACGCCGGAACCGCCAGCGGCGCGCCTTCCACCGACATCGACGACAACCCGCGGCCGGTCGGCGACGGCTACGACATCGGCGCTTACGAAGTGCAGCTGCCCGACTGCGGCGACGGCGACAGCGATGCCGGAGAGGTCTGCGGCGAGCCGACGTTGCCTGAGTGCGCGGATCCGTGCACGACCTGCGTCGGCTGCACCTGCGCGCAGCTGGACCCGGTGTGCGGCGACATGCTCACGTGCGGGGATGAGGAGTGCGAGAGCGACGGCGACTGCGGCGGCGGAGAAATCTGCAGCGGCTGCCAGTGCGTCAATGCTCCGGTCTGCGCCAGCGCCATCCTCCTCGAAGGCGCGCGGCAGAAGCTGCGCTCCAATCCGTTCGCCATCGTGCTCAAGGGCGAGGCGGTGATCCCGCGCCCGTGGATCGCGGTGGATCCCGACGCAGGCGGCGTGCGGGTGGTGGTGGATTCCACGATGGGCAGCTTCGGCTTCGACGCCGCGCTGCCTGGCGGCGCCGCCTGGAGCAGCAATGCGACGGGGACGATCTGGAAGTACTACGATCCGACCGGCGCCGTCTCGGGCATCACGCGCGTCGTGATCAAGGATCGCTCCTCTGTGGAAGACGGGCGCTTGCGCTTCACGATCAAAGGCAAGGGCGGCGTCATCGTGCTGCCGCCGGCAGATTCGGTGCGCACCAGCATCGTGTTCGGCACCACCGAGGAATGCGCGTCGATCGCATGGGGCGGCCCCGACGAGGATCCGCCCGCCTGCAACGGCGACGCCGGCGCCCTCTCCTGCCGCTGAGCGGCGCCGTCTGCCGTGGCTTCGTGCCGCACGTTGGCCTCATCTGCGCGGCGCTTCCCGCGAACGTGTTGCTCCCAATCCTGGGGCGGTCCACATACAGGAGACGCAGGCATCGATGACGCCACCCACCGAAGACCTTCTGCGCCTCCTGGCCGAGCAGGCGCGCGAGCACGCGTTCATCCTGCTCGACGCCGACGGTCGCATCCTGTGGTGGAGCCCCAGCGCGGAGGAGATCTTCGGAGCCAGCGCCGAAGAGATGAACGGGCAACCGCTGTCGGTCCTGTTCGTGCCGGAAGACAATGCGATGGGCCTGCCCGACCACGAGCTGGCAGTGGCGCGTTCGAGCGGCGCCGCGGAAAACGATCGGTGGCTGCAGCGAAAGGACGGCTCGAGGTTCTGGGCGGCGGGAGCGACCACGCCGCTCAAGGATCGCGACGGCCGCATCTTCGCCTTCGGCAAGATTCTCCGAAACCGCACCGACCAGAAAGGCTACATCGAGGCGCTACGAAAGCGCGCCGAGAGGCTGGCTCGCGAGGACGAGCAGAAAACCGTCTTCCTTTCCACGCTCTCGCACGAGCTGCGAAATCCTCTGGCGCCACTGACCAATGCCGTGCATCTGCTGCGCCTGGCCGCGGCCGACATCCCCAACGTCGAATACCCCATCAATCTCATCGAGCGTCAGGTCGCGTTCATCCATCGGCTGGTCGACGATCTCCTCGACCTGACGCGGATCCGCGCCGGCAAGATCGACGTGAAGCTCGAGCCGGTCGTGCTGCAGACCGTGCTCGAGAAGGCGGTCGAGGACGTTGCCCATGATGCACGCGAGCGGGGACACGACCTGGATCTTCTGCTTCCGTCCGGGCCGATCATCGTCGACGCCGACCCGCTGCGCCTGCACCAGATCTTCGTCAATCTCATCGGCAATGCCGTCAAGTACACGCCGGACCGCGGAAAGATCTGGGTCAAGGCGACCGTGGAGCCGCTCGAAGCCGTCGTGCACGTCGAGGATACCGGCATCGGCATCGCGGCCGACATGCTGCCGCGGATCTTCGATCTGTTCACGCAGGTCGAGAGCGCGCGCGACAAGTCCAACGGAGGCCTCGGCATCGGGCTCTCCCTGGTCAAGAACCTGGTGACGCTGCACGGCGGCACGATCCAGGTCCACAGCGACGGCGTCGGCAAGGGCAGCGAGTTCACCGTGCGTCTGCCGCTGCCCGCCTGATCCATGGGCGCGCGCAAGACGACGAGCCGAAAGAAGAAGAAAGGCGCCGAACCGGCCTCCCGCGGCCTGACGCCTCGCCAGATCTGCAGCGAGAACCTTCCAGCCGCCGTCGCAAGGCTCGCCGCAACGGTCGAGTCCGACGGGGGCACCGTGGCCGGCGCCTATCGCGATCCGCTCGGCGGCCTCTGGCAGCTGGTGGTGGCGCTCCCCATCGACAAGGTTGCGCCCACACCTTTCCAGCGCGACGTCTCCGAGGCGCATGTCGAGCGGCTGTCCTCGCGGGTGGATCAGCTCGGACGCTTCCTCGATCCGATCATCGCCGTGCGCCGCGACGACGGCACGTACTGGACGCCCAACGGCAATCACCGGCTGAACGCGATGCGGCGCCTGGGCGCCCGCAGCATCGTCGCGCTGCTCGTGCCCGAGTCGGACATCACCTACCAGATCCTGGCGCTGAACACGGAGAAGGCGCACAACCTGCGCGAGAAGGCGCTCGAGGTGATTCGCATGGCGCGCGACCTGGCCGCGACCGATGCAGGGCCGGAGCGCGACTTCGCGCTCATGTTCGAGGAGCCGGCGCTTCTGACGCTCGGCATCTGCTACGAGCGCAACGGCCGCTTCGCCGGCAGCGTCTATCGCCCGGTGCTCACGCGCACGGAGTCGTTTCTGGCAAGCCGGCTGCCCAGGGCGATCACCACGCGCGAAGCACGCGCCGAAAAGCTGCTGCAGCTCGACGAGGCGGTCACTGCAGCGGTGGCGTCGCTCAAATCGCGCGGCTTCGAAAGCCCGTACCTCAAGAACTTCGTCGTCGCCCGCATCAACCCGCTGCGGTTCCAGCGCGGGGCCAAGGCCGACTTCGATGCGACGTTGGACCGTATGATCGCGTCCGCCAGGCGGTTCGATGCCTCCAGGATCAAGGCGGACCAGGTCGCACGCTCGGGCGGGCCTCCGGAGGAGTGACCTTGCGAGCCGCGACGAAGTTGCGCGCCACCTGCCCCGGCGTGTAGCCGTTGACGTCGACCGCCAGATTCATGCGCTGCATCGCCCGCACGTCGATGCTTCCCTCCAGCGCCGCCAGCGCTTCCCGCAGCCGCGGCTGCTCCTCCAGCAACACTGCACGCGCGAGCACGACGGCGTCGTAGGGCGGGATGGCGAGGCGATCGTCGCGCAGGATGCGCAGCCTCGCCGCCGCCAGCCGGCCGTCGGTGGAGTAAGCGCTGACCACGTCGACGTCACCGCGGGCCGCCGCCGGATACAACAAGGACGGATCCATCGTCCGCTCCTGCGCGAAGCGCAGGCCGTACACCTCGCGCAGGCGGCGCCATTCGGGCCGCGCGAAGAACTCGTAGTCGCCGCCGATGCTGGCGGAGTGGGCGAGCGGCTGCAGGTCGCTGATCGCCTCGATGCCACGCCCGGATGCATCGGTCTCCCGCATCGCCAGCACGTAGGCGTTCTCGAAGCCGAGATTCGCGACGATGCGCACCCGGTGTTCCTGCTCGAGCTGGCGCGCGGCCTGCGCCAGCAGTTCTTGTCGGCTTGCCGGCAGCTCCTGCCGATGCAGGACCGTCGTCCACAGCGTGCCGCTGTAGTCGACATAGACGTCGATCTCGCCGGCGCGCAACGCGTCGAACGCCACGGTGGAGCCTAGAGCCGGCAACAAGCGCGTCGCCGCGCCGGTGCGCTCGCCGATCCAGGCGCTCAGGATCTCGCCTAGGATCAGCTGCTCGGTGAAGGGCTTGGCGCCAATGACGATCGTTCGTGCCGTGCGGGGCGGCGCCGTCGACGCCAATCCTGCGTAGGCCGTGATGGCGATGCCGAGCGCGCAGCCCGTCCACAGCAGCCCCGGCCGCCGCCTGCGAGCGCCGCTCTCTGCCAGACGCACGATGCCGTCCAGGAGCAACGCCAGGGCGGCGGCCGCCGCCGATCCGACGAGCACGGCAGCAACGTTCCGCGTCTGCAGCCCGCTGAAGATGTAGTTGCCGAGGCTGACCGCCCCGACCGGCGTGGCCAGCGTCGCCATGCCGACGGTCCAGACCGTGGCCGTGCGTATGCCGGCGACGATCATCGGCATGGCCAGCGGTATCTCGACGCGCGCCAGCTGCTGCCGCCGCGTCATCCCCACGCCGAGCGCGGCCTCGATCACGGACGGATCGACCGAGGCGATCCCCGTTGCCGTGTTGCGCAGGATCGGGAGCAGCGCGTAGAGCGTCAGACCGACGATCGCAGGCACGAAGCCGATGCTTGGAAGGCGCAACGCCGCAAGCAGCGGCACCATCACCGCCAGCAGCGCAAGACCAGGAACGGTCTGCACCATCGAGGCGAAACCCAGGACCGCGCGCTCCAGCCACGGCATGCGCGTGGCAGCGATGCCGAGGGGAACGCTGATGAGCGTCGCCAGCAGCATCGCCACGACCGTCAGCTGCAGATGGGCGGTCAGGTACTCCGGCAGCAGCGCGAGCTGCTCGCTCACGTGGCCGCTCCGATCATTTCGGCAATACGCCGCGACTCGTGCGTCGGCGTCTCCAGCAGGCCGCGCACGTAATCGTCGGCCGGGCGCCGGAGAAGCTCGCACGGCGTGCCGATCTGAACGAGCCTGCCGGCCCGCATGACCGCGATGCGGTCGGCGAGGAGCAGGGCCTCGCTCATGTCGTGCGAGACGAGGATCGAAGTCACCGCCAGCCGCCGCCGGACCGCGTCGAAGGCGTCGTGCAGACGGCGGCGCGTCAGCGGGTCGAGCGCTCCGAACGGCTCGTCGAGAAGAACGATGGTGGCTCCGGCCGCCAGCGCGCGGGCGACGCCGACGCGCTGCTGCTGCCCGCCCGAGAGGTCGGCGGGCATGCGCTCGCGCACTTCGTCGGGATCGAGCTCGACCAGTGAGAGCAGCTCATCCACGCGCTGCCGGATGCGCCCGGGCTGCCAGCCCAGAAGCGACGGCGTGATGCCGACGTTCTCGGCGACCGTCATGTGAGGAAACAGACCGACGCGCTGGAAGACGTAGCCGATGCGCCGGCGCAGCTCGTGAGGAGCCAGCAGCGAGACATCCTGCCCGTCGAGCAGCACGGCACCGGCCGTCGGCTCGACCAGCCGGTTGATCATCTTCAGCGCGGTCGTCTTTCCGCACCCCGACTCCCCGACGATGACCAGCAGCTCGCCGCCGGCGACGGTGAGGGTCAGATTCTCGACCGCCAATCGATCCCCGTACCGCTTGGAAACGCCGCGTAGCTCGATCGTCGCACCCACGCCCACATCCTACAGCGCCGTGCAGCCGAGCGCAGGCGGGCTGGAGGCCCGCCGCAGCGAGCCCCGAGGACTGCAACGAAGCAGATCGGCCGCTATGCGCGTCCGCCCGCCGCTACGGGGCCTGAAGCTCCCTATCCTTCGACGCAAACCAGCGGCTGGCTATGCGCACGGCGTTGGTCGCCGCGCCCAGGCGCAGGTTGTCGGCGACAACCGTCAGACACAGGCTGCGCCCGCTGCGATCGCGCGCGTCCTTGCGCACGCGTCCGACCAGGGCGCGATCGCGGTCGCCGACGCTCGCAACGGACGACAGGCCCTCGCCGGCCGCACCGGAGAGGAAGCGCACGAACGGCGCCTGCTTCTCGTCACCGAGCACCTCGGCCACCGCCGACGGCTCGACGGGCTTCTCGAACGTCACCCACGCGTTCTCGTAGTGGCCCACGGCCACTGCCACGCGGCAGCACTGGGCACTGACCGGCAGCTCGGGGATCTCGAGGATCTTGCGCGCCTCGAACATGAGCTTGCGCTCTTCGGACGAGAAGCCGCTGTCGTCGGTGCCGCCGTTGTGCGGCACGGTGTTGCCCGCATACGCCTTGGGATCGAAAACCTTGCCGAGGCGGTCGACGGCGCCGTAGCCTTCGTGGCTCGCCGCCAGGAACGTATCGAGCGCGGCGATGCCGGCACCGCTGACGGCCTGATAGGTGCTGACAGTGACTTCCTCCAGACCGAATTTCTTCCGCAGCGGCTGCAGCGCCAGCGTCAGCGGGATCGTCGTGCAGTTGGGATTGGCCACCAGGCGAACGTCGTCGGTGACGCGATGCGAGTTGGCGCCGGCCGCCACCAGCGGCACGTTCGGATCGCCGCGGTACGTGTTGCTCTTGTCGATGACGCGGTAGCCGAGCTCGAGCAGCCGCGGCACGTAGCGCTTGCTGTGCTCGTCATCGAGCGCGACGAAAGCGAGATCGCCTTTGGGTGCCGTCGTCTCCTCGAGGCGCGCGGCCGCAAGGACCGGGTAGCGCGTTTCGCGAAGCTCCATCTCCTGATCGCGGCTCGCGTAGAGGAACAGTTCCGCGCCGGGCCAAGCACGCCCGACCAGCTCGAGGGTCTCGCGTCCAACGAGACCGGTTGCACCCAGGATGCAGATCTTCATCCTGCGAGCTTTAGCAGCGATCGACTTCCTCGGCCACCGTCGCAGCCGCCGGCATCAGCGGCGCAGGCAGAACCTGCCGCCGTTGACGCGAGGCAGGAAATGCTGGAAAGCAGCCGTGCCCATGAGGACCGTCGCCGTCGTCGCTGCACTGCTCGCGCTGTGGTGGCTGGCCACCGCACCGCGGCCAGAAGTCGCGCCGGCGCCGAGCATCGCCTTCGCCGAAGACACCGTGCGCGCGATGATGGCCGTCGACCGATCGCAGCAGTTCGCGTCCTCGCTGCAGAGCTTCCCATCCGACCTTCCCGGGCACGACGACATCGTGTTCGTCGACGGTGGCGCCGCGGCGCTGGTCAGCGCGATGGACGGCCGCTTGTGGAAGGTCGACCTCCGCACGCACGCCGCCGAGCCGTTTCTCGATCCGCCGCTCATGCCCTCGGGCATGCACGAGGCGCCGGGCGACCCCTCCACCATCTACTTGTGCGCCTCGCACCTTCACGGACAGACGTATCCGGCCGGCGAGGCGGTGGGACTCTACCGGCTGGACGTGGCGACGCGCGCCGTCACGCCGGTGGTCCTTCGCGTGCCCGCCACTGCCATCGAGCACGCCCGCCCCGTCATCTACCGCGATGACGGCGACGCTCCCGAGCTCGCAGGCAACGCGAGCGGCGGGAGCAGACCGCTGGCATTCTGCAACGATCTCGAGCTCTCGCAGGACGGCCGCCGCATCTACTTCTCCGAGCCCTTCTCGTACGAAGGCGCGTCGATGGGCGGCGGCGCGCTGGTTGAAGCGGTTTCGCTGGCAGCCAACGGGAGGCTGTGGCGGCACGATCTGGATACGGGCGTCACGCGCCTGATTGCCGAAGGCTACCATTTCATCGACGGCGTCCTCTTCGACCTGCATCCGGGCAAGGCGCGAGAGGAGTCGGTGCTCGTCAGCCAAACGCCGCAGTTTCGGCTGACGCGATTCTTCATCGCGGGCGCTCGTGCAGGCACGGCGCAGGTCGTGCTCGACGGACTCGGCGGCATGCCCGACGGCCTGGACCGCGACGACCACGGCCGCATCTGGGCGGGGCTGATCAAGGAGCGCAGCGCGCTGCTGACATGGCTGCACGCCAATGCGTGGATCAAGCCGCTGTTTCTGCGCCTGCCGCTGGAGCGCGTGCCGCAATCGCGGCGAACGGGCGTCGTCGTTCTCAGCGCCGACGGCAGCACGCCGCTGTATGCTGCGATGTACGAGGGGCCGGCACTGAGCAACATCGCTTCGGCGGTGCCTGGACCCCAGGGCGTTTACCTGACGCCATTCGATCCCGAGCACCGTGGCCTGGTGCGCCTGCCCTACCCGGCGCTGCCGCAGTAGAAGCGGCGTTCCTGCCGACACTCGCCTGAAAACCTACGTGCGGGTCGTGCCTCCCGCGTCGCGGCTGGGCACGGCTGCGGCTGTCGCGCCTCAAGCACGGCAGCGCGCGCAATCGCCGCGGCTGTCGCGCCTCCCGCACCGCAGCGCGCGCTACCGCTGCCGCTATGGCGCCTCCCGCACGAGCAGCTCCCGGAACGCATCGAGCGCCTTTACCCGCCGCGCGCTCGCGAGCTGATTGAGCCACACCGGATCGCGCATCGGTTCCCTCGGCCCGCGCAGCACCGACAGCCGCCCTTCTTCCTGGAACGGCTCGGCTACGTCGCTCGGGAGTACCGCTGCGCCGGCCCCTCGAAGGACCAGCTCGACGGCCAGATCGGTCGTGGCGACCCAGCAGCGGATCCGATCGCGCGCGGCGCGCCGCGCGCCGAAGTGGTGGCGTGCCCAGCGATCGATGAGAGGGTCGCTCTGGTAGTAGTCGATCAGTGCAAGGCGAGACAATGCCTCCGGGTTCATGATGCGTCGCGACTTCGAAGGCGGCGCCGCCAGCACGAGCGATTGCTCGAACAGCCGCTGCGAGCGGATGTGCGGCAGGCTCGGCCCCCCCGGCCGCAGCGACAAGGTGAAATCGAGCCGGCCCGCCGTCAGCTCTTCGGCAAGCCAGCTCTGCGGGCCGAAGCCCACACGCACGCGAGCCGCGGGATACTGCCGCGTGAACTCGTCGACCACCGCGGCGATGCGGAAGCGTGAGAAGCCGGTGAAGAGGCCGACACGTACCGTGCCGCTGACTTCCTTGCTGCCTCCGAGCACCTCGGTCAGCGCTTCCGACAGCCGGTCGCGCGCGTCGGACACCACGGCGCGCAGTCGCCGCCCCTCCGGCGTCAGCACCATCGTCTTGCCGACACGGTGGAACAGCGTGGCTCCGAGCGCCGATTCCAGGGCGGCGAGGCTGTGGCTGATCGCCGAGCGCGTCAGCGAAAGCTGACGCGCGGCCGCGGCCACGCCGCCGGATTCGGCGATGACCAGGAACGTGATCAGCTTGTTGAGATCGAGCCTGTCGAGATGGGCCACGTTCGATTTCATCGAACGATGTGCGTCCGATGTTTCACTTTACTTGTCAACGCGGGCTCGGCGATAGTCCCGGCCATGGAAACGGCGCGACTGCAGTTCCCGCATTCGACTCATCGAGAGGCGCTCGAGCTATACGACCCGGAGGTCGCGGACGCCCTCTGCGGCGAGGAGACGCGCCAGCGGCGCGGCATCGAGCTGATCCCTTCGGAGAACTACACGTACCCCGAGGTTCTGGCCGCGCTGGGGTCGGTCCTGACCAACAAGTACTCCGAAGGCTATCCGGGCCGTCGCTACTATGGCGGCCAGGAATACACTGACATCGTCGAGGATATCGCCCGCGACCGCGCGCGTCGTCTGTTTCGCTGCGAGCACGCCAACGTGCAGCCCCTGTCGGGCTCGCCGATGAACCAGGCGGTATACCTGGCCTTTCTCGACCCCGGCGACACGATTCTGGCGATGGATCTGTCGCATGGCGGCCACCTGACACACGGCGCACCGGTCTCGCATATGGGGCGGCTGTTCCGCTTCCTTCGGTACAAGACCCGCACCGACGACGCCGGCCGCATCGACTTCGACGAACTGCGTCGGACGGCGCGGCGCGAGAAGCCGAAGATCGTGCTGTGCGGCTATACCTCCTACCCGCGCGACTACGACTACGCCGCCTTTCGCGCGATCGCCGATGAAGTGGGCGCCAGCGCCATGGCCGACGTCTCGCACGTCGGCGGGCTCATCGCCGGCGGCGCTCTGGCCAACCCGTTCGATCACGGCTTCGACGTCGTGACCACGACGACGCACAAGAGCCTGCGCGGCCCCCGCGCCGGCATGGTGCTGTGCCGCAAGGAACACGCCGCGCGCATCGACGCTTCGGTGTTCCCGGGCCTGCAGGGCGGGCCGCACATGAACACGATCGCCGGCATCGCCATCACGCTGAAGAAGGCCATGGAGCCCGAGTTCCGCGAGTATGCCGCGCAGGTCCTGCGCAATGCCAAGGTGCTGGCAGCCACGCTGTCGGCGAACGGCGCCGCGCTCGTCACCGGTGGCACCGACAATCACATGATGGTGCTGGATACGATCGCCGGCTACGGCATCGACGGCCGCGCGGGCGAACGCGCGCTGGATTCGATCTGCATCGCGACGAACAAGCAGATCATCCCCGACGACCCCAATCCGCCGCTGCGGCCGAGCGGGGTGCGGCTGGGCACGCCGGCGGCGACCACGCGCGGGATGCGCGAAGGGGACATGCGCCGCCTCGGCAGCTGGATCGATGCCGCGCTACGCCGTCACGACGACGCCGCGGCCCTTGCCGCCTTGCGCGCAGAGGTCGAGAACGCCTGCCTGCGCTTTCCGGTGCCGGGCCTGGCGTAGATAGGGGCCGTTGCACGGCAGCGCCATGGTGACGGGACGCGCGCGAAAGGCTCGGCCGCTCACGGCGGACACTGCAGCTGCAGGTCGCGGCCGACCGCGTACGCCAGCAGATAGAGCGAGTCGCCGGCGCTGAGGGAGGCGTTGCCGTCGACATCGCACACGCTCATCGCGCAGGCGACGAGGGAGATGGCGGCGCGCAGAACGTAGAGAGCATCGGATGCACCGGGGTGGTCGCGGCCGCCGCCGAGCGGGAAGCCGCATGGCACCACGCTGCAGTCGCTCGCGCACGCGTCGCCCGGGGCATGATCGTCATCGCCGTCATCGCACTCTTCGCCGACGTCGACGGTGCCGTCGCCGCAGACGGCGCAGGAGGGATCCTCGCCGCCCTGGCACACGCCGGATGAGCAGGCGTCGCCGGTGGTGCACGCGTCGGCGTCGTCGCAGGCCGTGCCGTCGGCGACGGGCATCGCAATGCAGGCTTGCGCCTGCTCGCTGCAGCTGCCGGCAGCGCAGGCCGTGTTCAGGTGCGAGCAGTCCACGGCATCGGCGGCCACGCAGCCGGCGCCTGCGTCGCACAGTTCCTGCCCGTTGCAGAAGGAGCCGTCCGCACACAGCGAATGCTGCGGCGTGCTCGTGCACCCTTTCGGCGTGCACAGGTCGGTCGTGCAGGCGACATCGTCGTCGCAGACGATCGGCTCGGCCTGCCCAGGATCCTGGCATGGCACGCACGCTTCGATCGTGTCGTCGACGACGAAGGCGGGCGGCGGCGTGATCGCGCCTTGGATCGATGGAGTGGGGGCGTCGCTGCGGCTGCGCACGAGGTTCCAGCCCTGCGCGTTCTTGATTGCGGCCCCGCTGGCGACCTCGATGGCGCCTCCGGCCCGCAGCTCGTTTCCGCCGCTGTTCGCCTTGTTGTGCACGAGCGCATTCGCACCCACCTGCAGATTGCACGCGGCGAGCGTGATGTTGCCGGAAGCAGCGAAGGCGTCGGAACCGTCGAGCTCGAGCCTGCCGTGGATGGACGCGGAGCCGCCGGCGTCGATCTCGATGCCGCCGGCATCCGCCTCGAGAATGCCGAGCGCCTCCAGATCGGCCGCCGAGTGGACGAAGACGTCCTCGCCAGCCTGAATGTGCACGAACCCGGCGCTGCCGGCAGCGCCGGTCGAGTTGGCCGAGACGCGGCCGTGGACGTCGATGTCGCCGATGGCCTTCCACCAGATGCTGCCGCCGGGGCCGTGCGGAGCGCCGCCGCTGGCGCTGAAGCGACCGTATGCGGAGATGTGGATGTCGTCGCCTGCCACGACTTCGACGTCACCGGCGTCGCCGGTGTCGGCCTCCTCGATGTTGGCAATGGCGGCTCCATCCGCGGTCAGCAGCACACGGTCGGAGGCGCTGCCTCCTTCGATGCGGACGTCGCGGCCGGCGTCGACGTAGATGTAGCCGCCCCGGCCTCCATTGACGGAGCCGTTGACCAGGACGTCGTCGGTAACGACCACGTCGCGCCAGCCGATGATCTGCGCGAAACCGCCGCCCGCCACTCCGCCCGTCAGCCTGAGCTTGCCGTCGACGTGCACGTCCACTGCGGCTTCGATCTCGACGTCGCCGCCGAGTGCGCCTGTCGCGTCGACCGGCGCCAGGATCCTGACGCTTCCGCCGAAGGAGTGAATCTCGAGACGGCCGGCATCCGAGAAGCCGGCGGTGGCCGACAGGTACGTCGTGCGGCGCAGCGTCACGTCGCCCGCGGCTTCGATGTCGACCCAGCCTCCTTCTTCGGCCTCGCCCTGAATGGCACCGCCCAGGTCGACGCTGCCGCTTTCGATCGTGCATAGTCCGAAATCGCAGTCGGTGTCGGTGCTGCAAGCGACGGGCCGGTTCGGGTACGCCTGGCAGAACTTGTCCGTCGGGCAGGTGCCTAGCGAGCAGTCGGTATTGGTCGAGCACCGAACGAGATTGTTGCCCGTGCAGCGCCGGGCGTTCGGCAGCCCGGGCGGAATGCAGGTGCCGAGCATGCAGTCCGTCTCCTGCTCGCAGGTGACGGAGGGCCGCAGCGAGCAGCGTCGAACCGAACACGACCCGAGATGGCAATCTTCGTCGCTCATGCAGCCGCCCGGACCGCCGTCGCAGCCCAGGCGCGCGCGGATCTTCATCGAGCCGCCATGGTACGTGCCGTTGCTCGTGCCGCGCACGATGATGGCGGCATGCGCCTGGCCGACGTCCGCCGTCAGGTTGCCGCAGCGCACCTCGGCGTGATTGGCGCCGGCGCTGAGGCGACCGTCGCCGGTGACGTGGACGGTGCGGCCGCCGAAATCCAGAAGGCCTGCGATCTGCACCTCCTGGCTGACGATGCACGGGTCGTCTGCGGCCGCGCAGACGTCGTCGGCCGAGTCGGCGACGATGGCCGAGGCCGCAACCGTCGCTGCCAGCGGCACGGCGGCGATCGCCATCCAAACTGCGCGGAACGCGCGACGGCTGCGGGAGCGCATGACGCCGCAACCTATCCCCCTGCCAGGGCGGTCGGAAGGCACGATCGCCGCTCATCGGAAAAAATCGCGCCGGCGTCGTGGCCCGCGACGATCGTCCGCGGCAACATGCCGGTCATGGCGGAGCGCCGCTGGGAGCTTCTCGTCCGCGACCTGGAAGCACGCGGCTATCGCAGCGAGTATCTGGACCGGCTGCGACAGAGGTTGCCGCTGGAGGATGCCGTCGACGACATCCGCCGCGAGATCGTCCGCGAGGCGGCCTCGGCGCTGTCGCGCGCCGCACTCAAGGTCGATCACGCGCTTCTGGAGCTCGAGCTGTGCGGGCACGAGCTGGAAGCGGCGACGACGTTCGTGGAGCGCTATCGCCTGGAAGTACGGTTCAACGAGCTGCGCGAGAAGGCGCTGCGGGTGCGGCACGAGCTCGCCATCCACCGCGAAGCGCTGGGCATGCGCCGCAACGACGCGCTCGAGCGCCTCTACCCTGTTCCGCCGCGCGTGCGCATCGACATCCCCGAGTGACGTTCCGCCGGCGGGTGACGATCTTTGCCCGACCGCCTCAGAGCAGGAGCGAGGTGCGCTCCATCATCCAGAACGCAGCCAACGCGCCCATGACATAGACCGGAGCCAGCCGTACCCAGGACGGCAATCGCGTCAGCAGCCCGCGCAGCATCGCCGATGCCACCAGCATCGCCGCAACGAACACGATCTGCCCGAGCTCGATCCCGACGTTGAACGCGAACAGCGCCAGAGGGATTTCGGTCTGCGGCAGCCCCGTCTCGGCCAACGCGCCGGCAAAGCCGAGCCCGTGCAGCAAGCCGAACGCCAGCGCCATTGCCCACGGGCGCCGGCGAAGCAGCGTCTGGCGGCCGTCGCCGCGTGCGAGCTCGACCGCCAGCACGTAGATGCTGAGCGCAATGACGACTTCCACCGGCGCCTGCGGAACCTGCACGATCTGCAGCGCCGCCAGCGCGAGCGTGACGCTGTGGCCGGCGGTGAACGCCGTGATCGTCGCGAGCAGCGAGGCGCGCGGCACGAGCAGGAGCAGCCCCAGCACGAACAGCAGGTGGTCGAGGCCGGCCAGAATGTGCTCGACACCGAGAACGGCGTAATCCCGCACCACCTGCAGCCGCGATGGGGCCGCCTCGATTTGCACGGTGGGACGCGACGTGCCGAGCACGCGCCGATCCGTCGCTCCGGAGGCCAGCTCCACGCGCAAGAGCGCATCGGTGCTTTCGAGCCCGGAGACGCCGACGATCGAGCCGGCCAGGCCGGCGTTGCCGCAGTCGATCCGCCAGGTGGACGTGGAGCTGTCGTCCTCGTCGACGACGGTTGTTTCGCCGGCTCGGCGGCAGTGCTCGGGAAGCACCGGCGCCAGCTCGACGCCGGGAATCTGCGCGCGCGAGGCCTTCCACGTCACATCCACGATGCCGCCGCCGCGCTCGCGCAGCTCGAGCAGGACCGGATCGAGCGCATGCGCGTGCGCGCGCTCGGCGAACAGCAACGCGACGGCCAGCGTGGCCAGTGCAACGATCCTATGCATCGCCGCCTCCGCGCGTCGCGCCGAGCTCGAGCCGCACTTCGTACGCTCGCCGCGCCGTCTGCAGGAACTCCTGCACCCGCTTGCCGGCGCGCTCGGCGGCCAGGCTGCGCTCGACCTGCGAGCGAACCGCCTCCAGCTCGGGGACGCGGGCGCCACGGCGTTCGTCCACCTGCACGACGTGCCAGCCGTAGGCGGAACGGATCGGCCCGAACCATTGCCCGGTCTGACCCGACGCGAAGATCGCGTCGGCGAACTCGGCGCCGAACAGCTTGGCCAGGTCCTTGTGCGACTGCGCAGCAAGGCGCGAGCCCATGACGAACGGATCGCCACGCCCGAACGTCGCGGCGGACGCGGCGGACCGTGCCGCGCGCTCGGCCTCCGCACGCGAGCCGTCCTCGCCGCGCCGGGAGGCGTCGAAGAAGACATGGCGCAGGCTCACGCGCTGCGGCTGCACCAGCGCCTGGCCGTGCGTCCGGTAGTAGCTGGCCAGCTCCTCGTCGCTCGGCTTGTCGGAGCGATGCCCGACGAGCAGGCGCATCTTCTGCACGAGAATCCGCCGCACCACCGGGTCTTCCAGGTGCAGCCCCATCTCGAGCGCGCGCCGGTACAGCTCGCCGGCGCTGGCGTTGCCGTCGTCCTCGCCGAGGAAGCGCATCTTCTGCACCAGGCGCCAGCCGATGGCCCGGTCCGAAAGCTCGAGGCCGCGCGCGAGCGCCTCCCGGAACAGCACTTCCTCCTCGACGGTCTTGTCGAGCAGCGCCTGCAGCTCGGCTTCGGTCGGCGGCGCTCCCATGCCGACGGCGTAGGCGCGGCGGATGCCTTCGATTCGGCTGGCATCGATGACGATGCGGCGGCGTGCGTCTTCGCCGGCCTCGGCGCCGTTCCAGTAGCGCGTGCCCACCAGCAGCATCAGCCCCAGCAGCAGGAAGTGGATCGCGGGGCGCATGTCTACAGCTTGAACGACAGGGCCGTGCCCGCCTGCAACCACTCGTGCCGGTCGGTGGCCGAGTAGCTGCCGCTGGTGACGTCGATCGCCAGCGTCTGCGCCGACGGCTCGAGGCCGGCAAGATCGATGTCGCCGGTCTTCAGGCCGATCTGTGCCGAGCCGTTGCCTGCAATCTTGACGCTCAGACTGGTGATGCCGGCGATGGCGCCGGTGGGATCCTTGTACTGGTACTTGCTGCCCGGCTTCTTCACTTCCATCGTGCCGGCCGGAATGGTGGCGGTGAAGACGCCCGCTTCGTCGCGCAAGGTGATGGTCAGGTCGTGGGCCTGCGGATCGAGCGAGGAAGGCGCCTTGGCGAAGAACAGCTTGAGGCTGAGGCGATCGGTGCCCGGCTCCTCCCCGAATCGCACCTGCCCCTTCGACAGCGTCACCAGCTCCGGCTGATACCAGATCGGCGACGTCAGAGCGCGCTCCTGGAGGGTCAGCGGCGTGTGCTCGTCGCAGCACATCACGTAGTCGGCGGGAACGCTTTCGGGAGCCGAGCAGTCCACGCCCAGCGAGTTGCACAGATGCGTGCTCCAGCGGCAGGTCGGGTTCTCGAGCACGCGCACATAGTAGAACGCGCGCTCGCTGGCATCGAAGTCGGGATCGCTCCAGACCGTGCACAACGTGTCGAAGCCGGTGCCGGTGGGCTCGCACGTGTCGAGATCGACGCCGGCGCCGTTGGCCGCGTCGCCGGCGACGTCGTAGACCTTCTCCTTGATACCGTCCTTGCCGTGCCATCCCTTGATGATCTGGATGCGCTGCAGCGGCGTGCCCGGATCGCCGGGAAGCCCCGGATCCTTCTGCGCCAGCACGGCAATGCGCATGTCGCTCTTGCCGAGCATCGGGCCGATCTCGCCGCCCATCGGAACGCCCTTGTCATAGCCTTCGGCGACGAAGTCGGGATCGTCGCAGAGAGTCTCGGCGAAGCGGCCGGCAAAGACGCGCACGATCGGGCGCGTGCCGCTGGTTGCGTACGTCTCGCGGCGGCGCATCGCCGCGAACAGTGCGTCGCGAGAGTTCTCCTCGGCCCACAGCACCGACAGCCCGCCGCCGCTGCCTTCGATCTTGCCCGGCGGGTTGTGATTGAGGATGAAGCGCGGCTCGGACTCGGTGATGCCCATGTGTCCGGAGGCTGGGTAGTCGCTCTCGTCGACCAGGCCCGGAGTGCCGTTGTGCGTGTCGGTGCCGCCGATGAAGCCGAGCTGGAAGGGATTGCTGCCGAGCGTTTTCTGCTTGATCATCCCGTCCTTGAGCGCGAAGCGCACGTAGGCGCGGTCCTCGAAGTTCTGGTTCCAGTTCGAAGTGCCGAACAGCGTCGAGCGGCTCAGCTTCTCGAAGCCGCACTCCTCGTCGGTGGCGCCGCCCACGCCCTGGCGGCACTCGGCATCGCCCTTGTTCTGAATGATCTCGACCAGCGGCTCCATCGCCTTGCGCGTGGCCGCGTACTCCGCGGTCATCGAGCTGCCGTCGGTCATGTTGCGAGGGAACATCATGTCGCGCGCAAGGTTGGAGTTGTGGGGAATGGCGAGCACGTCGCAGTTGCCGTCTTCGTCGAGGCACTGGGTGCGCAGCGCTTCCCACAGACCTTCGGGCGTCCACTCCTCGTAGTACGTAATGGGCAGCGGAGGCACCTCCGCGTTCCGGAAGATTACGTTGCGATGCAGATTGTTGCCGTCCAGGTTGCTCGACCACTCGTAGGCGGCGAACGTCGTGAACTCGCACGCCGAGGTCCTGTCGTAATGCTCCTCGGCGGCAGCGAGCGTGTCCTGCCACACGACCGCGGCCTCGGCCGCGCAGTCGGCGCCGCCGGCTCCGCACAGAGCGAAGCGGTCGGGATCTTCGACGTTGAGCGGATTGAAGAAGTTGTAGAACGCCTGCGGCGGCAGCGGCGCCGGCACGAAGTCGTTGTCGAAGGTGTTGCGCAGGTCCGCGCAGATCTGGTCGTCGTAGCCGGGGTAGCCCGGGTGCAGGCAGATTTGCGCCTCGCCGAAACCCTCGGCGTGATCGGTGACGGCGGTGAAGTCGAGCGGACGGTCGATGGTGGCGGTGCGCGTCGGCAGGTCGCTTGCGTCGTACGGCGGCAGGCCGACGGTGGCGCCGCGCGCGAACGCATAGGCGTCACGAGGCCCGTTGCGGGTGCGGATCAGCACGGCGTCGGCCGAGTAGGCCGTGTGCACGTGCAGGTCGCCGAAGTAGGGATTGCGCAGCGGGTTGTACTCGTCGCAGCTCTGCCGCACCTCGGTGCGCTCCCAGTCCTGCTGCGGCATGACGCCCCCGGCGTGTGCCAGCGAGGCCGTCGCCAGCATCGCGCACGCGGCGAGCAGCATGCCCACGCGCGCCGCGAACCAGCGATCCGACTGCAGGAACGAAGCGATGGAGGCTGGGGACAGGCTTCTTTTCATCGGTAGCGACCTCGAAATTGTTATGTCAGTGCGACTGACGAAACTGCTTCTAACATTTGGCAGTCGGACTGACAAATGTTATTCCCGCCGCGTGTCCGAGGTCGCCAAGCCCAAGCGCGATGGCCGCAACGAGCGGTCGGCGGCAACCCGCCGGCTCGTGGCGGAGGCCTACCTCGCCCTGGTCGGGGACGGCTTCCTCCGGCCCACGGCGCGAGCCGTCGCCAAGAAGGCGGGAGTCTCGGAGCGGGCGGTCTTTCGCCACTTCCAGGACCTGGAAACGCTGCTGTCGGAGGCGGCGATGATCCAGATCCAGCGCATCGGCCGTGAGGTGCCCGAGCCGGCGCCGCTGGACGGACCCTTCGAGCTGCGGCTGGACCGCTTCGCCCAGCGTTGGTGCGAGCTTCACGAGCGCGTCACGCCCGTGCGGCGCGCGGCGATTCTCTACGAGCCGTTCTCGCCGGAGGTGGCGCGACGTCTCGGCTGGATTCGCGGCGTGCGGCGCTCGGAGATCGAGCAGACGTTCGCCCCGGAGCTGGCGCCGCTGGCGCCGCAGCTTCGGCGCGAGACGGTGGCGGTGGTGAGCGCCGCCTGCTCGTGGTCGACCTGGAACCAGCTGCGGACGCGCCACGACCTCGACGCCGCCGCCGCGCACCGGGCCGTGCGCCGCAGTATCGCCCAGCTTCTGGGAGTCGCGTCGGCAGACGTCGCCGGCGACGTCTCCGGAGCTGGCACCGATGCCGCGCTGTGAGCGCCGCGGCCGGTGTCGTCTGCGTTTACTTGCCCGCCGGGGCTCGGTAATTTCCCGCGTTCTCGCAAGGAGATTCGCCCATGGACATGTCCTACACGCCCGAGCAGATCGCATTCCGTGACGAGGTCCGCGCCTGGATCAAGCAGGCCATGCCCGAGCACATCCGGCACAAGGCCGAGGCCGGCGGGCACTTCGAGCACGAAGAGATCATGGAGTGGCACCGCATCCTCCATAAGAAGGGATGGGTCGCTCCCCATTGGCCCAAGGAGGTAGGCGGGCCGGGCTGGGACGTGGCTCAGCGCCACATCTTCAGCGAGGAGATGGTTCGAGCCAATGCGCCCTCGCTGTCGCCGTTCGGGCTGACGATGGTCGGGCCGCTGATCATCCAGTTCGGCACCGAGGAGCAGAAGAAGCGCTTCCTGCCCAAGATCCTCTCGGGCGAGGAAGTCTGGTGCCAGGGCTACAGCGAGCCGAACTCCGGCTCGGACCTGGCCAGCCTCCAGCTGCGCGCCGACAAGGACGGCGACGACTACATCCTCAACGGCCAGAAGACCTGGACCACCTACGCGCAGTACGCCGACTGGATCTTCGTGCTGGCGCGCACCAACTCGACCGGCAAGCAGCAGGAGGGCATCTCGTTCCTGCTGGCCGACATCAAGAACACACCCGGCATCGAGGTGAAGCCGTTCCTGACCATCGGCGGAACCCCGGCCTTCTCCGAGACCTGGTTCGACAACGCGCGCGTGCCGCAGGCCAACCGCGTCGGGCCCGAGAACCAGGGCTGGTCGATGGCCAAGGCGCTGCTCGGGCACGAGCGCACCTCCATTGGCGGCGTGGCCGAGTCGGGGCGCTGGCTGCAGCTGATCCGTCGCATCGCGCGCGACACGCCCGTCGGCGACGGCACGCTGCTCGACGATGCGGCGTTCCGGCGACGTCTGGCGCGGCTCGACATCCGCCATCGCACGGTCGGCATGGCCAACCTGCGCACGCTGGCCTCGGCGCAGCTCGGACATGCGCCGGGGCCCGAGAGCTCGATCCTGAAGATCGTCGGCACCGAGCTGCAGCAGGAGGTGACCGAGCTGGCCATGGACGCGCTCGGACACGGCGCGATGGGCTGGTTCGATGCGCCAACCGAAGCAATGCCCGAGTACCAGCTGTGGATCGCATCGCAGTTCAACTACCTGCGCGCCTGCACCATCTACGGCGGCTCCAACGAGATCCAGAAGAACATCATCTCCAAGCTCATCCTCGGCCTGCCGCAGTAAGAACGGGGTCAGGTCGTGCATGCGAGCATTCCGGGGACCCGATGCTCGAATGCACGACCTGGCCCCATGAAGGATACGCGATGAATTTCGAGCTCACCGAAGAACAGACGATGATCGTCGACGCCGTCCGCAAGTTCGTCGACAACGATTCGCCCGTGACGCGCTTCCGCCAGCTTCGCGAGACGCAGCAGGGCTGGGAGCCCAAGGTCTGGCAGAACATGGCCGAGTACGGCTGGCTGGCCGTGGCGTTCCCGGAGGATCAGGGCGGCTACGGCGGCAACTTCACCGATGTCGCGCTGATCCTGGAGCAGCTCGGCCGCGGCCTGGTGCCCGAGCCGTACATCCCCTCGGTCGTGCTGGCGGGCGGGCTCCTGTCTCGGCTGGGCACCGGCGAGCAGACCGAGAAGTTCCTGTCGCCGATGCTCGAAGGGCGCACCTCGCTCGCCTTCGCCTACGCCGAGCGCCAGAGCCGCTACAACCTCGCCGACTGCGAGACGAGCGCCAGACGCAGCGGCGGCCAGTACGTGCTCAACGGCCGCAAGACCTGGGTCCTCAACGGCCATGCCGCCGACCACATCATCGTCGTCGCCCGCACCGCCGGCACGCCGCGCGAGGAGAACGGCCTGTCGCTGTTCATCGTCGATGCCGATGCGCCGGGGCTGACGCGCACGCGCATCCACGGCATGGACGGACATTCGAGCGCGCTGCTCGATCTGCAGAATGTGGAGGTGGACGCCGATCGCCTCCTTGGCGGCGAAGGCGATGCCTACGATTCCATCGAGTGGGCGATCGATCGCGGCGCCGCCGCGGCCTGCGCCGAGGCGCAGGGCGAGCTGACCACGATGCTCAACATGACGGTGGACTACCTCAAGCAGCGCAAGCAGTTCGGCAAGCCGATCGGCGCGTTCCAGGCGCTGCAGCACCGCGCCTCCGACATGTTCGCTGAGGTGGAGCTGTGCAAGGGCATGATGCTGCTGGCCGCCATCCAGGCCGACAATCCCGACGCCACGCAGCGCAAATCGGCGATCTCCGCCGCCAAGGTCCAGCTGCAGCAGGGCGGATGGTACGTGCAGGAAAACGCGATCCAGCTCTTCGGCGGCATCGCCATCACCGACGAGCAGGACATCGGCCTGTACTTCAAGCGTGTACGCGTGCTGCAGGGACTGTTCGGCGATGCCGACTGGCACGTGGAACGCTACCAGTCGCTGCCGCAGTTCGAGGGCGAGGCGGCGTAGATGGCGGCGGGGCCCTCTGCGAGCGATACGCGGAGGTCACCGACGTCCCACGCGCTGACGGCCCAGATCGCGTCGCGCTTTGCCGCGATCGCGCTCGGTCACGTCACGCGCGAGTTTCCGAGCAAGCTCGACCACGTCCTGGACGGCCCCGCCGACGCCAGAACGCCGCGACAGCTGCATCCGCTCTTCTATGGCAGCTTCGACTGGCACTCGTGCGTTCACGGCTACTGGCTCCTGGCCAGGCTGCACCGCCTCTACCCCGAGCTGCCGGAGTCTCCCGCCATATCCGCGCTCCTGGACACGCAACTGACGACCGAGAATGTCGCCGCCGAGATCGACTACCTCCGCCGCCCGTCGTCGCGCGCGTTCGAACGGCCCTATGGCTGGGCGTGGCTGCTCATGCTTGCCGCCGAGCTGGCTCGCGAGCGCAGCCCGCAGCGGCGGCGGTGGTCTTCGCGGCTCTCGCCGCTTGCCGACTGCTTCACCGAACGCTTTCTGTCGTTCCTGCCGGGGGCGAGGTACCCGATCCGCTCCGGCACGCACGCCAACACCGCCTTCGCGCTGAGCCTGGTGCAGGAATATGCCGACGTCGTCGAGGACCGGCGGCTGACGCAGGCAGCAACGGCGGCCGCGCTGGCATGGTATGGCGGCGACGTCGGCTGCCAGGCATGGGAGCCATCGCTGGAGGATTTCCTGTCGCCTGCGCTGGTGGAGGCGCAGTGCATGCGACGCGCCATGCACGTGGGCGAGTTTCGCGAATGGTTCGCACGCTTTCTTCCACGCGCGGCGGGCTGCGAGCCGGCAACGCTGTTCACGCCGGCGACGGTCAGCGATCGCAGCGATCCGCGCATCGTCCATCTCGACGGCCTCAACCTGAGCAGGTCGTGGTGCTGGCGCTGGATCGCATCGGCGTTCTCCGATGACGACCCGCTGCGAGCTTGCGCGGAGCGGGCCGCGCGGATGCACCTGGAGGCGAGTCTGCCCCACGTCACCGGCCACTACATGGGCGAGCACTGGCTCGCCAGCTTCGCGTTGCTCGCGCTCGATGCCGGCCAAAGCCCCGCCTGAACCCCTTCCGCCTTCTGCCCTACCCGCCGGGAGCGCGACGGCTCTCGCTCCCGCGCGTCGCGCGACGGCGCAGCCAGGACAGCGGACATCCGCTAGGCTCGCGCCTCTTTGGCGGTTCCCGGATGTTCCGGCGATTTCAGCGCGGTGCCGGTCAGGCGTTCGTAGGTTTTCAGCACGACGGAGTCCTGGGGCGTCAGCGACTGCATCGCGGCGAAGAGCTCGTGGCAGATCTCTTCGTAGCTGCGGCGGCTGGTGCTGTAGGTGTTGAGCAGGTGCTGCACGTAGCGGATGGCACGGTCGATGAGCTTGCCGTTGGTCGGGCGCACCCACGTCATGACGTTGCCCTGGTAGCGACCGCAGCGGCCCATCATCAGGGTCGAGTGCGTGTTGAGCAGGATCTTCAGCAGCACGTGCTGCAGAAGCGGCGTCAGCCCCGCGATCGGCACCCGTAGACGCAGCTCGTCGAGATTCCACGCCAGCGAGTCGGACTCCCGCGCGATGACGAACGGGTGCACGCGGGTGCCGGGCGGTGCCAGCCGGCGCCGACGGGCGCGCGCGTTCTCGCTGAAGTCGTAGCCATACAGCCGCGCCAGACCCACGCGCGTCTCGTAGCCATTCCAGTCCAGCGCGCGCGGCGGTCTGGCCAGCAGCGCGTGCCAGGACTCCTGCGGCGTCCGCGTGCCGGGGAACACGAAATACGCCTCCGACAGCGGCGCGTCCTCGTCCTGCACGTTCTCGAACGCCGCAATGTTGAAAGTCGGATGGCGCTCGGTCGTGTCGGTCAGGATCGTGATGGCGTAGTCGCGCGACTCGTAGAGAATGTGGTCACGTGCTCCGAAGGCCTGCGCCTCGCGCTCCACGAACGGTGCGAGCGCGGCGAAGTCGGTGCGCTCCACGGCCGTTCGCAACGCGCGCAGCCGCCGAACCACCGGCTCGCCCTGCTCCTCGCCCAGCAGCGCCATGCCGACGGCCAGCATGAGTGCGGTGCTGGCTTCCATCCTGGTGCTGCCCGACAGCAGCATCGGCCCCACGCACACGCTGAGCGAATCGATGTGTGGATTCTCGAACACTCGCTTGGACCGCACCACTTCCAGCGCCAGGTCCGAGACCGGGTTGCAGAACACGAACGACGGCGGCACCTCGCTGAAGCGTGCCGCGTGCTCGACGGCGCCGATGACGAAGGGCGTCTCGCCGCCCTCGGTAATGCCGATCATCAGGTCTTGCGCGGTGAAGCCGAGACCGTCGAGCTGGCGCGCGCCGAATGCAGGATGATCCTCGAAGCTCTCGACCGAGCGCACCAGGGCCAGGTCGCCGCCCGCGGTGAAGCCGTGGACGCGCTCGAGCGCGTGGCGGCGGCCGCCAGCCATGGCTGCCTCTCGCCAGAGGAACTCGAGCGTGATGGCCAGGCGGCCGGTGGCACCGCAGCCGCCCAGAAAGATGTTTCGTCCCTCGGCGAGCGCGGCCTGCACCTTGGCCCGCAGCGTCTCGAGCTCCTCGCCGTACTGCATCATCGCATCGAGCGCCGCCAGCTCACACTGCTGGACCACGGCCAGCGCATGCGGCAGGTCGGCGGCCGCCCACTCCGACAGATGCATGGTCTGCGGGTGCTGCCGCTCCGTGGTCAGACCGCCGAGGTGGAAGAGGTGCGACTGCGCCAGGAACGCATCCGCTGTTTCGAACGACGCCGACGCGCCGTCGTCGGGGAATCCGCCTGCGCTCATCCTTTGCAGGCTACCGTCGCCGGCGGCCGCTTGCAGCACGCCTCCGGAACACGAGCCGGAGCTCGACGTGGGCGAAAGTCCACTTGCGCCGCCGCGGCTGCACGCACGCGAAGACGCGGTGGCGGCGCGACCCGTGCGACGTCACACGTTCAAAACCACGACATCGCTGCCGTTTTGCTGGCATCACCAGACCCCTTCGACATATAAGGCCGTCTCCAGAGGGAAAGACGTGTGCTGTCCGGTCAGGGACCATTGCCCAATGAACCAAAGCATCCACGCGCGCTCATCCATCGATAAAACCGTCATTGCCCGCCGCCTCCTTCGCGCGTGCCGCCCACGCCGTTGGCGCCTTGCCGCCAGTGTGCTCGCCGCCATTCTCTGGGCAGACGACGCGCAGGCTCGCGATGATCTGTCGATGGAGCGGCTCCTGGAGCTGCCCCTGGAGCAGCTCATGGACATCCCGGTGACGACGGTGGCCGGCGTGGAGCAGGACTGGTTCCGCTCACCTGCCGCACTCCATGTCGTCACCGGCGAGGACCTGCGCCGTACCGGCCATCGCACGCTGGCAGAGGCACTGCGGGTGGTGCCGGGCGTATTCGTCGGGCAATCGGGCTCGCGTACCTGGACCGTTGGCATGCGCGGTTTCAGCGGCGGGCTGGCCAACAAGACGCTCGTGCTCATCGACGGACGCGCGGTGTACGACCCGCTTTTCGGCGGCACGTTCTGGGACGTGCAGGACATCCTGCTCGAGGATCTCGAGCGCATCGAGGTCATCCGCGGCCCCGGCGCCACGCTCTGGGGCGCCAATGCGGTCAACGGCGTCATCAACGTCATCACGCGCCGCGCTCACGATACGCAGGGCTTCTACCTCAAGGCGGGTGGCGGCAACGAGGAGCACGTATTCACTTCGGCCCGCTACGGCGGCAAGGCCTCGGACAACGGCTACTACCGGGTGTGGGGGAAGTACGTCGTGCGCGACCACACCGAGACGATGCCCGGCGGCGACACGCACGATGAGTGGGATCTTGGCCACGGCGGTTTCCGTTTCGACTACGACGTCGACGAGCAGACGCGCGTGACGGTGCAGAGCGACGGCTACGACGTGGACTTCGACGAGAACCAGCGGCTGCCCGTCCCCGGAATGCACCTCAGCTTCATGCGACGTCGAGGCCACGGCTGGGCGAGCGGCGCCAATTTCCTGGCACGGGTGACGCGGGATACCGGAGAGAGCGGCTGGAGCCTGCAGACCTACTACGACTTCACCGACCGCCAGCAAGCCGCCAACTTCGAAGTGGAACGGCACACCGCCGACATCGATGTTCGCCATCACTTCGTCGTCGGCGGGTGGAACGACGTCATGTGGGGCCTCGGCTATCGCTATACTGCCGACAGCACGCGTTCGTCGCCGGTGGTGGAGTTCGATCCGTCGTCGCGCTCGCTCGAGACCTTCAGCGGCTTCCTCCAGGACACGATCACGGTCATTCCGGAGCGGCTGTTCGCGATGATCGGCAGCAAGCTCGAGCACAACAGCTTCACCGGCGTCGAGGTGCAGCCGAGCGGACGTCTCTGGTGGACGCCGGATGACCGCAACACGCTATGGGCGTCCATCTCGCGGCCCGTTCGCGTCCCTTCGCGCACCGAGCGCGATTCCACGCTCACTCTCGGCTTCGCCGACCCCGGACTGCTGATCGATCCGGCAGGCCCGCCGGCCGGATTCATCGTCCCGCTGCAGGTCGTCGGCGATCCCGACCTGAAGAGCGAGAAGGTGCTGGCGTACGAGCTGGGCCATCGCATCCGCATCACCCCCGAGCTGAGCCTGGACACCGCCCTGTTCTACAACGACTACGACGACCTCATCTTCGTGCCCAAGGGCACGTTCGGAGCCTGGAACAACGACGGCACCGCCGAGACGTTCGGCTTCGAGCTCAGCGCCGAGTGGCGGATCCTCGAGCCCTGGAGGCTGGCGGCCTCCTACAGCTTCGTGGAGGTGGAGGTGCATGGGCCGGTGCTGCCACAGGATCAGGGCAATGCCCCGCATCACCTGGTGAAGGCGCGCTCGCACTTCGATGTGACCGACGACGTCGAGCTCGACACGGCTCTCTACTTCGTCGACCAGGTTCCCACGGTCGACGCCGACGAGTACGTGCGGCTGGACCAGGGCATCACCTGGCGTGCCACCGACAACATCGAGCTGGCGCTGTGGGGGCAGAACCTGCTGCAGGAGACCCATCGCGAGGCGTCCCCGACCGTCCAAATCGAGCGGGCGATCTATTTGTCGGCGACGGTGCAGTTCTAACGGGAGAAGGCGAAGAAACGTCGATGGCCACGTTCCGCAACAGCATCCGATCGGGCAGCTGCCGCCTCGCGGCTTGGGCGCTGTCCGTGTCGGTCGTGGTTGCGGCAGCCGCGCCGGCGCTCGCGCAGGGCATCGACGCCCAGAAGGCGGCGAAGCTCAAGGCCGCCTACCTGCTGAATTTCGTCAAGTACGCTCAGTGGCCCGAGGAGTGCTTCGACTCGCCTACCAGCCCCATCGTGATCACGCTGGCGGGCCAGTGTGACGTCACCGACGTGCTGGCCGAGGTCGTATCCGCCACCGAGCCGGTCGGCGGGCGCGCGGTGACGCTGCGCCGGGCGGCGGTGCCGGGCGATGGGGCCAGCGAGGAGCAATGGGCATCGGTGTACGAGAGCATGAAGCCGGCTCACCTCCTGTACATCTGCGGCCTGCCCGCCCCACGTGTGCAGGCGATCCTGCGCGGTGTGGCGGACGGAGACGTCCTTACGGTCAGCGACATACCGATGTTCGCCGCCAGCGGCGGCATGCTCGGGTTCGTCCTGCGCGGCAACCGCATCATCTTCGAGGCCAACCTCGATGCCATCCAGCGCTCACGCATCGCCGTCAGCGCCAAGGTACTTCAGCTCGCGCAGATCGTGGGCCCGCGGAGCAGTCCCTGATGCCGCTGTTGCGGCCGATGCGCTCCTTCGGGGCCAAGCTGACACTGCTCGTTACCCTTACCACCGGCTCGGCGGTGATCTCGGTATCGGCGGTGCTGGCCATCATCGACTACCTCGATACGGAGGCCGAAACGTCGGCTCTGGCGGGTGCGCAGGCCAACATCATCGCGGTCAACAGCGAGGCCCCGCTGGCATTCGGCGATCCCGAGCTTGGCGCCGAGGCCCTGTCTGCCCTCAAGGCGTCGCCGAACGTTGCATCGGCCACGCTCTACTCAGCCGACGGCCGGATCTTCGCACGCTACGACAATCCGAGCATGGACGCGCCGGGCTTCCCGCCGGGCCAACCCGGCATCCGCTACGACGGCACATGGCTGATCGTCAGCGCCGACGTCGGCGGGCGTGCCGGCAATGTCGGGCGACTGCAGGTCGTGTTCGACCGCAGCGGCGCGCTCGCGCGCGCCTGGGGCAACGTCGGCGTCATCCTGACGGTCGCCGTCATGACGATGGTCTTCGCCTTCCTGATCTCCAGCCGCATCGGGCAGAACCTCGTCCGTCCGGTCGACACGCTGGCGGCCACGGCCCGGCGCGTGTCCGAAACGCGCGACTACTCGATCCGTGCCGCCAAATACGGCGAGGACGAGCTCGGCCAGTTCACCGACGTCTTCAATGAGATGCTCGCGCAGATCCAGAAACAGGATGTCGAGATCCAGCGCGCCCACGACGAACGCCAGCGGCTGCTGGAAAGCGAGCGCGACGCGCGCATCGAGGTGGAACGCGCCAGCCGCATGAAGGACGAGTTCGTGGCCACCCTTTCGCACGAGCTGCGCACGCCGCTGTCGGCGATCCTCGGGTGGGCGCACATGCTGCGCAGCGGCGACCGGCCGGCGCAGGAAGTCTCGCACGGGATGGAGGTCATCGAGCGCAACGCACGGGTGCAGACGCAGATCATCGAGGACCTGCTCGACATGAGCCGGATCGTTGCCGGCAAGCTGCGGCTCGACGTCCAGCAGGTCACGCTGCCCGAAGTCATCGAGGCCGCGGTGACCACGGTGCGGCCGGCGGCCGAGGCCAAGGGCATCCGCCTGCAGACCATCCTGGACCCCGGCATCGGTCCGGTCCGCGGCGATCCCAATCGCCTGCAGCAGATCGTCTGGAACCTGCTGTCCAATGCCATCAAGTTCACCGGCCGCGACGGGCGCGTGCTGGTGGCGCTCGAGCGCGTGAACTCGCACGTCGAGATCTCGGTGACCGACACCGGACAGGGCATAGCGCCCGAATTCCTCCCCTACGTCTTCGAGCGTTTCCGGCAGGAGGACGGCTCCACCACTCGCCGCCACAGTGGACTGGGGCTGGGCCTGGCCATCGTCAAGCAGCTGGTCGAGCTGCACGGCGGCAGCGTGCGGGCCAAGAGCGCCGGCGAGGACAAGGGGTCCACGTTCGTCGTCGAGCTACCGCTGATGCCGATGCACGAAGAGCAATCGCCGAGCGAGCGCGCGCACCCACGCCTGGCACGAGGCGCGGCGCCGATTCCGCACGACGTGTCGCTGAGCAATCTGCACGTGATGGTGGTGGACGACGATGCGGACGCGCGCGAGCTGATCGGACAGCTGCTCGAAGACCACGGTGCGCGCGTGACGCGCGCGGCATCGGCCGCCGAAGCACTGGATCTGTTTCGCAGGCAGCCGCCCGACGTGCTGCTGAGCGACATCGGAATGCCCGACCGGGACGGCTACGACCTGATCCGGTCGCTGCGCAAGATGGAGATGCCGAGTGGTCACCTCACGCCCGCCGTCGCGCTGACCGCGTTCGCGCGCTCCGAAGACCGCACGCGCGCGATGCTGGCCGGCTACCAGATGCATCTGTCCAAGCCGGTCGAGGCTTCCGAGCTCATCGCGACGGTCGCCGCGGTGGCGCGTCTACCGCTCGGTCGCTGACTCTCCAGTGCCGGTCACGAGGCACACGTACTTCGGCCGCGCCACCGTGGCGGTGCGCGAGCCGAAACGGTCCGTGACCGTGACGGTCTGCGATGGCGCGGCCGGACAGCTCAGACGATAGCAGAGGCGACGCGCCTCCTCTTCGACGCCGGAGGGCTCCGATGGCTCGGTTCCACCGGCCACCACCGCATCGGCGGGATCGCACAGATGGCGCGCCTCGCCGAGCGTGCAGTCGCGATGGTCGCCGAGCACGGCGCTCTCCACGTCGACGGCCATGATCACCTCCGAGCCCGCCGACACCCGCTCGCAGCGCGAATGATCCAAGCGACCGGCCGCGGCGGGCACGGCGCCACAGACGGCGGCCAGGATGCCTGCGGCCATGATCCTGCTGCTGCTTGTCATTCTGGGACTACCTCCAACGTCATCGTGGTCGCGGTCGTGGTCCGCTGCAGCTTCTTCCCGTTCCCGATGTCGAGACCTTCGACCGTCGTGAAGTCACCCACGCGCGATCCGAACGTCATGATCTGGAACGTCGTCCCGACGGGCGGATCGAAGCCGTCGCCGAGCGCGACCTCGAGTGTGCCCGCCAGATTGGCCGCTCCGGTGACGGCCACCTTGCCGAAGCTGGCGGCGCTGCCCAGGTGCAGCACCAGCGTTCCTCCGCCCAGCTGCGTGAACCCGTTCGGCGCCGTCAGCTGGCGTCCGGCGCCGATCTCGATGGTTCCTCCCGAATTGCTGCCGGCGGCGAGAAGCCGGAGGTTGCCCGCCGTCGCACGCAGCGTCCCGTCGTTCACCCAGCCCTGCGTGGCCGCAACGGTGATCTCGCCGCTTTCGCTCACCTCGACCATGCCGTCGATCTGCAGCATGCCCGCGCTGCCGATGGTGCCCGTGCCGCCGGTGATCGACATCGTCTCGGCAACCGTGAGCGTGCCACCGGAGTCGACGGTGATCGACTTGCCGGTCGTCCCCGAGAAATGCACCTCCCCGGTCCCCTCGAGCACCTGCTGCCCTCCCTGGAAACGGATGTTGCTCGCCGTGCCCATGGTGGCCACGTCGTTGAGCACCAGACCGTTCTGAACGCGCACCTGGGAGCTGGTGCCCGTCAGATTCATCGGTGCATCCATCGTGACGCCGTCGAGGAGGCCGCCGCTGTTGGTGAAGAGCAGCTCGGCGCCGTCCTGGGCGTCGACGGAACCGCCGGCAATGGTTCCGCCGGCGAGCCGCCAGCTTCCCGTGCTCATGTCCAGCAGCAGGTCGGTCTCGTTGTCGAACGTGCCGGTGATGTTGACGGTGCCGCCGGTGCGGCTGAAGGAGCCGAGGCTGGCCAGGGTGAACGTGCCGCCGAGATTGACCGTCGCCTGATCGGAGATGATCTTGCCTTCGTTTTCCCAGGTGCCGCCCATCGTCAGGACGCCGCCGTCTTCCATGCTGACGACCTCGTTGTTCGTCCACACGCCGGAGAGCTGCAGGTCGCCGCCGTCGCGGCCGCGAATCTCGCCGTTGTTGGTCCAGCCTTGCGTGGAAGTGACGGTGATCTCGCCGGCGCCGTTGGCGTCGATGAGACCTTCATGGACGAGCATGCCGCTGCTTCCGACCGTGCCCTGACCGCCGCGAATCGTCATCGTCTCGGCAATCGTCAGGGTGGTGCCCGAATCGATCGTGATGCTCTTGCCGGTAGTGCCCTGGAAGAATACCTCACCGGCACCCGACAGTGTCTGCTGGCCGCCCTGGAAGCGGATGCTGGAGGCGGTGCCCATCGTGGCGAGCCCCTCCAGCTGCAGACCGTTCTGAATGCGCACTTGCGAGCTGGTGGCCGTCATGTCCATCGGCGCCAGCATCGTCACGGCATTCAAGACACCGCCGCTGTTGGTCAGGATCAGCCTCGCTCCGCCCGTACCGTCGATGCTGCCGCCGAGCACTGTGCCGCCGCGCAGGAACCAGTCGCCGGTGTCCGGTCCCAGCACCAGGTCGCTGACGTTGTCGAACGTGCCGGTCAGGTTGACGATGCCGCCGCTGCGCGAGAAGTCGCCGAGCGCGGCCAGCGTGAAGGTGCCGCCGAGATTGACGGTGGAATCGACGGCGTCGATGGTGCCGGCGTTCGACCACATCCCTTCCAGCGTCAGCACGCCGCTGTCGGCGATCGCGACCTCGCTGTTGTTGGTCCAGACGCCGGAAAGCTCGAGATCGCCGCCGCCGCTGCCCTGGATGCTGCCCTCGTTGGTCCAGCCCTGCGTGGAGGTGATCGTGATCTCGCCGGGAAGATCCGAATGGATCAGCCCGTGGTTGGTCAGGCTTCCGCTGCTGCCGACGGTTCCTTGTCCCCCACGGATGATGACGTCGGCGCCGATGTCCACCGAAGTGCCGGCATCGATCGTGATGGCCTTGCCGGTTGTTCCCTGGAAGAAGATCTCGCCCTCGCCGGCAAGCTCCTGATCCCCGCCCTGGAAGCGGATGCTGGCCGCAGTACCCATCGTCACGACCGCCGCCGGGCCGAGCTCGACGTCGTTGGAGACGCGTACGTGTGCGCTGGTGGCGGTCATGTCCATGCCGCTCAGGAGAGTGACGCCGTCGAGGAGGCCGCCGGAGTTGGTCGCGATCAGTTCGGCGTTGCCTTCGGCGGCAATCGTGCCCCCGAGAATCGTTCCGCCGACCAGCCGCCAGCTGCCGGTGAGGTCGTCGAGCATCAGGCCGGTGTCGTTGTCCAGGGTGCCGGTGAGGTTCACTTCGCCGCCGTCGCGGGTGAACGTGCCGAGATCGTCGAGCGTGAAGGTGCCGCCCAGGTTCACGGTGGAGTCGGTCGAGGAGATGGTGCCGTCGTTGTGCCACTGACCGGTCAGGGTCAGCACGCCGCTGTCGAGGATCTCGACCTGCGCGGCGTTGGTCCAGGTTCCGGTCAGCTCCACGTCGCCGCCTCCGCTGCCGCGGATCAGGCCAGCGTTGGTCCAGCCGCTGGTGGACTGCACGATGATCTCGCCCGGCAGATCCGAGTGGATCGTTCCCAGATTGGTCAGGGTGCCCGCGCTGCCGACGGTGCCGGTGCCGCCGCGGATGGTCATGTCCGCACCGATGTCCAGGGTCGTTCCCGAGTCCACCGTGATGCTCTTGCCGGACGTGCCGTTGAAAAAGACCTCGCCGCTCCCGCCGAGGAGCTGGGTGCCGCCCTGGAACCGGACGTTGCTGGCCGACCCCATCGTCGCGGTGCCCTCGAGCATGAGGTCGTTCATCACGCGCACGTGCACGCTGGTGGCCGACAGGTTCATGTCGGCTTCGAACGTGACGCCATCGAGCAGGCCGCCGCTGTTGGTGAACACCGCCTCGGCCCCCGCGCCGGCCGTCGATCCCTCGCCGTCGGCGGACGCAGCCGGCGCCGCCGCCAGGACGATTCCATCCTTCAGCGTCCCGCCAACGAAGCGGAACGTGTTGCCGACGAAGACCGTATCGCGCACCTGCAGCGTACCGCCGGACAGGTCGATGGGGCGGGTCGAGTTGATCCGCAAAGCTCCGTCATTCCCCTGCGAATGCAGGATCGTGGGCCCGGCGATGGCGATGGTGACGTCGTCGCAGAGGTTGGGGATGCGCGTGCCCAGGCTCCAGTTCCCCGGCAGGTGCCAGGAGACATTGTCGGCGCCGCCGGTCCAGCTGACAGGATTGCCGTCCGGCTGGCAGTTCAGCTCGATGGCCTGCCCCACGGCATTGCGCAGCACACGCAGTGCATCACTGGCAGTGAACGTGCCGCTGGAATCGACGTCGCACACGCACGGCAGGCAGCTCGCGCTGCCAACGGCGGCTCGCAGCGTTCCGAGCGCGTCGCTCGCGCTGATGGCGCCTTCGCCGGAGAAGTCGCCGCATTCGCGCAGCACGAACTGACCCGCGGAACCGGAAGATCGGGGCCGACGCGTCGCCCGCGCGCCATGCTCGCCGGCATCACCGGCGGGCGACACATGGGCCGGCGTACAGACATAACCGAAGCCGCCAGGCTCGATGCGTCGGCCGCCGAATGCATCCTCGAGCCACAACGGGCCGGCGGCGGCAGCGCCGGCGCAGCGCAGCTTGTAGCAGAGTTGCTCGCGCGCGAGCTGCGCGTCCTCTTCCTCGACGTCCTTTGTTCGCGTGCACAGAAGACTGGCGCGCGTGCGGACGCTGCAGCCGCTCCCATCGCCGGGCGTCACCTCGCGCCAGCGCTCCTCGGCCGCCAGCGAATCCTCGAGCTCGAAGCAGACCAGCCGATCATCGACGGGTGGCGACGCCGCCGAGACAGGGCAGGCCAACAGGACAGTGATGAAGGCGGAAACGAGCGGCGTCTCGCGCATTCGAGCATCCCCCGAACGGCTGGAGCGGGAAGGCCGGCCAGCCAAAGTCGGCGCCACGCTACCAGCAGGCCATGCCTGTCGTAAGTGCGGGGCGGTGATGGGAGGCGCAGCCGCCGCTGCGCGTCCATCGCACGTGCACCTATGGACCGTGGTGTCAGTGCCCGAGGTCGGCCAGGTCGGTGATCGTGGCGGGCAGGCAAAGGTCGTGCTCGCGCGTCAGGTCCACCTGCTGCTGGCCGAAGTCACTGGCGACGTTGAGACCGGACACACCCGTAAAGATCGGCTGTCCCGCCAGCCGCTTCGCCTTGTAGCAGAGAAGATGGCCCCAGCTGCCTTCGTTCTTGATTCCGCCGCCGTCACGGTCGGCCGCCACGCACAGCCGCGAGGGCTTGCGAACGCCGTACGTCACGGTCTCTCCGCCGGCGTCGGTCAGGCCGGCGGTGATGCCGCGCGGGAACCTCGGCGCCCCGCGAGCCTTGCGCACGCCATAGCAGGCGTAGGTGTCCAGAACGTGGGACCCATTATCGGGAGCCACCGGTGAGACGCCGGTCGCCGCCGGCACGAGCACCGTTTGCGCTGCTTTCGTGTCGACCCACGTACGGCCGAGAGCCGTATCGACCTCCACATCCAGCGCCTGCTCGGGCAGCGCGATGCCCGCACTCAGCTCGAAGCCGGCAAGATGCGTTTCGGGGTCGCTGATGTCCTCGTCGCCGAGCGCGCGCGGCTGGCACAGCATGGAAGGTGCCACCACATCATAGAAGGGCGTGATCAGGCCGCCGTCGAGCTGGGTGAACAGCTCCACGTCCTCGACCGGCGTGAACGGGGACGCATCGCGGCTGATGCGGTCGCGGTCACAGACGAACGCATCGAGGCCATCGGCGGGCTCGGTGCACGACAAGACGCGCACGTCGTCGACGTACCAGCCGTCGACGCCGAAGCAGCCGTCCATCCCGAACGCGAAGCGCACACGTATGGTGTCGCCCGGCGCCGCGTACCAGCCCAGCTCCACCTGCGACTGGCCCCAGCTGCCGTTGGTCGAATTCTCGTTGACGCCGCTGAAGGCCATCTGGCCCGCAAGTGGATTGTGGTTCACCGGCGCGCTGCCTCCGCCCTGCGCGATGATCTGGTTGTAGCCGTTGAACGTGAAGTCGTCGCCGTCGATGAGCTGGAAAGGCCCGCCGTTGACGCTGATGGAGACATTGCCGCCGTCGAAGGCCGGCTCGCTGGCGATGTAGTGATCGAACACCAGCTTGGGCGGCCCGCTGCGCTGCGGAATCAGGATCGGCGGCGTCGTGGCGTACACGACGCCCGATTGATCGTTGCTGCCCGGATCGCAATCGCCGATGTTGGCGTTGGCGGCGTACAGCGCGGAACCGGACCTCTGATCGGGCAGGTCGCTCGTCCATTGCCAGCTGCGAGGCAGGTACTCCTCGAAGACGCCGTCGTCCTCGAACGTCCACGTCGCGGAGGGATCGGTTTCGAAGTCCCAGGCCACCGCGTCGACGAGGACCGAGCCGCTGCACAGCTCGGGCGCATCGGGATCCAGGATCGGATCGAAGCTGCACGGGATCGGCGCACGCATCTCCACCGCTGTCATTGCGTCGGTCACGGCCTGACAGTCCTCGGCCGACAGCGTCTCTCCGGACGGCGCGCCGGTGTCCAGGGCCGGCAGCAACTGGCCGACGAGATCCTCGCACGACTGCTCGAGCGCGTCCGCGTGCGCCGGGAAATCCGTGGCCGGAACCTGGTAGACGCTCATCGCGCGCCAGTAGACCGCAGCCGCCTTGGTCGCTCCGATGGCGGCGACAGCAACCCCGTTGTAGCTGCCGCCGTCGACGAGCAGCGAGAACGCGCGGTTGGGGACGCCGGAGTTCGAGTGCACGCCGCCGCTGTCGCCGGAGCCGCACCGGTACAGCTCGGCATCGCCTACACGGCCCGGGTCGCCTAGACACTCGGGCGCCCACATGTCGCGGATCGCACCGCCGAAGGCCGTCGAATCCTCGCCCATCAGCCATCGCCACGTATTCGCGGTGGCGATGGGCTCCGAGCGCATCGTACCGGTGACGCCTTCGCCGAGTGCGGCGATGATGGCTTCGCCGTCGCTCTGGCCGAGGAAGATGCAGGGAATCCCGATCACCGCATCGCCGGCCATGGTGATGACGCCGTCGCCCTGGTTGTTGACGACCACCATGCCGATGGCACCGGCAGCCTCGGCGTTGGCCGCTTTGTCCACGAACAGGCAGCTGCCGCGGCGAACGACGGCGATCTTGCCCGTCACGGCGGCGGCGTTGACGAATGGCTGACAGCCGTCATCGATGCGGCCATCGTCGCTGGCGTCGCCATCGTCGGCCAGAACCAGCGCACCGGCAACGCCGGTCGAATCGAGCGGAGGACCGAACTCGGCGCCGCCGACGACGTAGCTGCCCGCGATCGACGCGGGCGCGGCGATGACGAGCTCCAGCCCGATCGCATTGCGTGCGTGCTGCGAGCATACGCCTTCGGCGCGCACCGCGTCGGGCAGGTCGTTGCCGGTGCCGTTGCCGAGATCGACCAGCTCTCCGAAGATGTCCGAATACGATTCGTTGAGCGCACCCGGCTGGTACGCGTAGATCAGGCCGCCGGTATGCTCCGTATACGCATGCGCCCACTCGTGCGCGACGATGTCATCGCTGGTGACCTCGTTGCAGAAGTTGGTGGAGGTGCCGTCCCAGTATGCGTTGGGACAGGTGGTCGGCTGCACCTGGCCGATATCGGCAACCGCTTCCATGAGATGGTCGGCGCCGTCATAGGAGACGTACGTGCCGCTGCTGACGTTGGCGAACAGCTCGTAGCTCAACTCGGTATTGTCCAGGATCGAGTCGGCGTTGGCCTCGCCGAACGGCAGCGGATCGCCTTCGGTCCAGAGGAGTGAGGCCGCAGCGTACTGTCCATCGTACAGGCGCCGCGAAAGAGCCTGGTGCACGCCCGTGATGCGCTCGAGGATCTTGCCGCCCATTGCATCGACGTAGACCAGCTCGCGCACGCGCTCGCCGCCGCGTACCTCCACTTCATACGCCAGGCGCGCCACCGGCGTCGCGCCCTGCAGCAGCCCCTGCGGGAACACGAGCAGTCGAAGCACGGTGGCCTCGCCGGCGCCCTGCCCCGCGTCACCGCCAAGGGCGGCCCGGCGGGCCTGCTCCGCGTCGATGCGTGCGATGGGATCGATGTCGATGCCGGGAACGGTGACGCCGTTGGCCGCGCGCACGCGCCCTTGCTCGTCGAGGTGAACGATCAAGCGGGCGCCGAAGACGTCCAGGCCGTGATGGCTCTGGTCGAAGATGACGTGGGCAGCGCCGCTGCGCTCGCGCCGCGTGCGGCGATGGCCGAGCTCGCGCGAGGAGCTCAGACCGAACAGACGGCCGTGCTCGTCGAGGAAGGCTTCGGCGCGGGCACGCGGCGCCGCGGCCAGAGCGCGCGCCTGCGGAGCGCCGCCGGCGATGCTGACGAAGCGGGCCGCGCCGGTGGCCCCATGGAACTCGACCTTGGCGGCGCCGCCCACCAGCGCATCGAGGTGCTGCGCCGCAGCCGCGACCTCCGGCAGTGGCGGTGCCGCGGACGCCGGTGCCGCGGCGAGGAGCATCGCGAGCGCGACGCAAGGTAGCCGCAAGGCGAGCTGGTGATGGAGCGGTGCCTGCGCGCGGGCAAGCGCACGAAAAATGGTGCCTGGTCGTACTGGCATGGAGTCCCCCGCCGCGCAGTATGCCCGCTGCGCCGCGCTGGAAGAAAGGGAAATGCCGCTGCGTGCCAGCCCGCCGTCGACGGTGGTGGTCTTCGGGCCTTCGCAGCCGAGCCAACACGCCCGGCGGCCTCCGCAACCTCCGTGCCGCCGGCGCGATCAAGGCCGCATCGTTGGGACGCGCTCAAACCATCGCGGGCAGGTCGGGCGGAAACAGGAACTCCATCGGCACCGGCGGCCCCCACGCTGCCAGCGGATGGACCTGGGTCGATGCGGCGATCTTCCACAGCTCGTCGTCGACGATTACGTCCAGGTCGCTGTAGTACTCGTTGAAGCCGCCGGAGGGATCGCGCAGGTACCAGAAGAAATTGCTTCCGAAGCCGTGGCGGCCAAGGCCCCAGACGTGGCAATCGGGCCGCGACTCCACGAGGCGCGCCGCAGCCTGCCCCACCTCGTCGACGTCGGCCATTTCCCAGGCCGTGTGGTGGAGAAAGGCCACCGGGGCCGGCTGAATCAGCAGGTTATGGTGATCGGAGGAGCAGCGCAGGAACGCCGCGCCGACCTCGCCCACGAGGTCGCTGACCTTGAAGCCGACGCCTTGGACGAAGAAGCGTTGGGTCAGCGCGGCATCGGGGCAACCGATGACGACGTGGCCGAGCCGGCGCGGACGGCTCGGCAAAGACACGACGGCGGCGCTGGAGCGTTCATTGAAGCGACTCGTGACGCCCGGAGCGTTGATGGCCCGCGCCGCGTAGTGGCTCGGCTGGATCGGCGGCGCCACTTCGGCGACCACGCGCACGCCGCTGCTCGGCTCCAGGATCTCCAGCGAGTGCGGCCGGCGAAGAGGGTCGAGCCCCAGCGCGCGCAGGCGGCTGTCCATCGCGCCGAGATCGTCGTCGTGCTCGACCGCCACGCGCATCTCGAGCAGCCGCCGGTGCGGCGCTTCCACCAGACGCAGCTGCTCGCCGCCGTCGCCGGTGGCAAAGCGGCCGGGGGAGCGCTCCTCCAGCCCGAAGTCGCGGTAGAATGCGCGCGTCTCCTCCAGACGCGAGACTCCGAGCGTGATTCCCCTGAGGCAGTGCAGGGCCATGCGCTTCTCCGTCAGTAGAGCGTCGTCTGGGCCGGCTCGGCCACGACGCGGTTCTCGATGCGTCCGATTCCCTCGATCTCCACCGCCACCACATCGCCGGCGGCCAGCATCCGTGGAGGATTCCTCGCCATGCCGACGCCCGCCGGCGTGCCGGTGGAGATGACGTCGCCGGGCTCGAGCGTGAAGGCGGTGCTGAGGTGCTCGATCAGCGCGTCGCAATCGAAGATGAGCTGGGAGGTGCGCGAGCTCTGGCGCAGCTCGCCATTGACGAACGTGGCGATGGCGAGGTCGGCGGGATCGAGCTCGTCGGCGGTGACGAGGAACGGGCCCATCGGACCGTGCGTGTCGAACGATTTGCCCATCGTCCACGTCGGCGTGCGAAGCTGCCAGTCGCGCACCGTGACGTCGTCGACGACGACGAAGCCGGCGGTCACCGAACGTGCCTTCTCGCGCGGAACGTGCCGGCAGCGGCGGCCGATGACCACGCCGAGCTCGCCCTCGTAGTCGAGCATCGGGCTGATGCGCGGAAGGTGGACGTCGTCGTACGGGCCGGTCACGCAGGTGGACTGCTTGTTGAACACGACCGGGACCTCCGGGATCGGCTGCCCGGACTCCTCGGCGTGATCGCGGTAGTTCAGCCCGATCGCGAGCAGCTTGGGCGGGCGCGGCACCGGCGCCGCCAGGCGAACCGTGGCAAGGTCAATGCGCTCGCGCGCGCGCAGCGCCGCCTTGGAGGCGGCGGCAAGAGCGTCTGCACCGGCCTCGAGCAACGCCAGGACGGTGGACGGCAGCGCAGGGTCGGCGTCCTGCAGGTCGACGAGAGCGCCGTCGACGACGGCGGCCGCACGCAGCGCGCCGCCGCGGTGGTAGCTGGCGATCTTCATGGGGCTCCTTTCGTTTTCGAGGAACGGCGACGGCTGGCGCCGCCTCGGTTGGCGGCGGCAGGGGCGAGCGCGCCGGCCGCCGGCGCCGCAGCGGCGTCCGCGTCGGGCAGCGGGCGCCGTGCGATCTCTTCGGCCTCGCCCGCGCCGACTCCGAGCGCGCGGAGAATCAGCGCGGCGACATCGGAGGCGTGCGCTTCGCCCGCGTGGCCGTCGACGACGCTGCGAATACCGGCAATCACCGCACCCTGCAGCACGTCGAGTGCGGCGGTTTCGGAGCGGAACGAGAAGCGGCCGGCGCGCCTGGCCGCGCGCACGTCGGCGAGCACCGGCTCGGCCGCCTGCGGCGCGATGCGCCCGCTGGTGCTCCAGACTCGCAGCAGGGCGGCACCCCACTGCGGATCGCGCCGCGCCTGCAGGATGAAGCGTCGTGCACCGACCGCGACGCGCTCGGCGGGATCGGTTACGCCGACCGAATCCGCGGTGATGTCGTCGTGCAGGCGCTCGGCCAGGCGCACGCTGACGGCCTCGAGCACTTCCTCGCGGGTCCGGAAGTAGTTGTAGAAGGTCCCGTTGGCCACGCCGGCCTCGGCAGCGATTTCGCTGATGGCGGCCTCGCCGACGCTCTTGCGAGCGAAGACGCGCGTGGCCGCCTCCAGCAGATGGGCGCGCGTTCGAGAGCGGGTGCCGCTGAGCGCTGGCGCATCGCCCGTCTTCGCCGTGCGCGCGGTCGACCCCGACTTCCCGGCCGCGCGAACAGCGCCCGCGCGGCCGGCATCGGCGCGGCCGCTGTCGGCGCGCGCGGCATCGGCACGGCCGTCGTCGTTGTTCTGCCGCGACCCGGCGGCGCGACCGCGGCGGTTTCCCGTGGCGGGCATGGCCACGGGTGTATCGAGAAATGAGAAGTTCGTCAAGATTTGACGAAACTCTCATTTTTTGGGACAACCGCTGCAGTCCGGCCCGGAGGTACCCTTCCATGGATGAGACCTACGACGTCGCCATCGTCGGCTACGGCCCCGTCGGCCAGGTGCTGTCGATCCTTCTGGGCCAGCACGGCTGGCGCGTGGGCGTTTTCGAGAAGCAGCCGTTGCCCTATCCCCTGCCGCGCGCTGCGCATTTCGATCACGAGGTCGCGCGCATCCTGCAGGCATGCGGCCTGGGCGCCGATCTGCCCCGCCTGACGGAGCCCGCCGACATCTACGAGTGGACGAACGCCTCCGGGCAGACGCTGCTGCGCATCGGCACCGCCGGCGACGGGCTGAGCGGATGGCCCGAAGCCAACATGTTCTCGCAGCCGGCGCTCGAGGACGCGCTCGACCGTCAGGTGCGCCGGCTGCGCAGCGTTCGCGTCGAGCGCGCGTGCGAAGTGGTGGCGCTGCGGCAGAACGGCCACGACGTCGACGTCGACCTTGCCCGCCTCGATGGCGGTCGGCGCACGGTCCGCGCTCGCTACGTCGTCGGCTGCGACGGCGCCAACAGCTTCGTCCGTAGCACACTCGATACGTCCACGACCGACCTCGGCTTCTTCTTCGACTGGCTCATCGTCGACGTCATTCCGCACGAGCAGCGCGTCTGGCATCCCATCAACGCGCAGATCTGCGATCCGGCGCGGCCGACGACGGTGATCTCGGCGGGCCCCGGCCGCCGGCGGTGGGAGTTCATGAAGCTTCCCGGCGAGGACATCGAAGAGCTGAACTGCGAAGAGACGGCCTGGCGCCTGCTCGAGCCATGGGACGTCCGGCCGTCCAACGCCACGCTCGAGCGCCACGCGGTCTATCGCTTCCAGGCACGCTGGGTGGACCGCTGGCGCAACGGACGCCTGTTGCTCGCCGGCGACGCGGCCCACCAGATGCCGCCCTTTGCCGGACAAGGGATGTGCTCGGGCATGCGCGACGCGGCCAACCTGGCGTGGAAGCTGAGCCTCGTGCTGTCCGACCGCGCCTGCGACGATCTCCTGGACACGTACCAGAGCGAGCGCGTTCCGCAGGTGCGTCAGGTCATCGACCTGTCGATCGAGCTCGGCAAGATCATCTGCGTCGCCGACCGCGCGCAGGCGGCAGCACGCGACGAAGTCATGACGGCCGCGGCCGCGAGCGGCGACCTGACACCTCCGATGCCCTCACCCGCCATCGGGCCCGGAGTCGGCATGGAGGACGACGCGCTCGCCGGCGAGCTCTTCCTGCAGGCCCCGGTTCGCCGGCACGAGGCGAGCGGACTCTTCGACGACGTGATCGGACGCGGCTTCACGCTCGTCAGCACGCAGGACGACCCGGCGCGGCATCTCGACGCAGAAAGCGCGGCCTGTTTCGAAGCGCTGGGCGGAATCTGCGCGCACGTCGCGCGCGGCGGTGCGATCGACGACGTCGACGGCCGCTACGAGCGCTGGTTTGCGGCCAATGGCGCGGGGGTGGTGCTGGTGCGGCCGGACTTCCACGTCTTCGGCTCGGCGGCGTCCGTCGGGGACGCGCCGCGCCTGATCGCGGCGCTTCGCGAGCGGCTTTCGAAGCCAGCGGCGAAGGCGATCGGCGGCCAGGTTTCGACGTGAGTCCCCGAGGAGACCGAGCCGCCGGAGAGCGGCCGTCGAGGAAGGCGTGGCAAGAACGGAGGCGGGGCTTCTGCAATGAAAAACGCGGCGGCCCAAGGGCGGCCGCCGCGTGTCTTGCTTCGGTGAGTGAGCGGCGGATGCCTACGGCGTCACGCCCACGACCGTTGCCGGAACTGCGCTGAAGTTGAACCCGGCCGAGAAGCCCTCGTAGTAGCTCGGGTTGTTGTTCAGGTCGATGTCGGCTGCACCCTCGATGACGACGGGAAGCAGGGTGCAGACCTGCGGTGGGCTGCTCAGACCGCCGTCGCCGCCAAGGGTGACGCAGATGCTCTCGGTTTCTTCCGGGCACTTGTCGGCCGCCATCGAGACGCAGCGCCCCTGGCTGGTCCACGCACCTTCCTCGTCCTGGTAGTACAGCGACTGCGTGTGGCCGAGGCAGTCGCAAAGCGGCGAGTCGAGCAGCTGGTTCAACGCGGTGTAGAACGAGTCCACGAGCAGATAGCCGCTGACGGCGCCGTTGTCGTACTGGATGCCAGCCGGCAGCACGGTGGAGTCGCCGGTGATGTTCACGCTGGCAATCGGCAGGTCGAGAAGCACGATGCCGAACGGAATCGGGAAGTTCAGCGTCGACGGTCCGGCCTGCAGGCCATCGACTCCCTCGTCGAACATCGAGGGATAGAACACGCTCAGCGGCTCGCCCTTTCCGGGCACGAAGGATCCGCGCTCGATCAGGAACTGGCCGGTGCCGGCCGACGCGGTCGAGTAGTCGGTGCCGTTGGTCCACTCGCTGGTCAGCGCCGTCAGCGCCAGCTCGTCCTCGGGCAGGCTCATCGTGTCCAGGCCCGGATGGTCGAGCAGCAGCGAGACGCTGCCATCCTGGATGGCCTCGTTCAAGAGTGCTTCCAGATCGAAGCCGATGCCGCTGAGGCTGTCGGCAAGCCGGGCCAGCGCGTTGTCGCGCTTGTCGGTGCCGTCTTCGATGAAATCGCGCGAGATGGTGCCGAAGTCTCGGCAGCAGGTCGGCTCGTCGTTGACGATCGTCGGTACCTGAACGTCGCTGATGTACGCGGTCGGACCTGCGACATACTCCTCGGGAGTCGCCGGCCAGTCGGGCCCGCACGAGTTGTCGTCTTGACCATTGTCGAGCGCGTCGCAGTCGGCCGTGACGCCGCCGGCAGCCAGCATCGTCAGGCAGATGCCGCAGTCGAGAAGATCGGCGCTGCAGGCGGCCAGGTTCGAGAGCGGCTCGGCCGCGCACGCGCCGGGGAAATAGTCGGCGACCATGAGACCGGGACAGCGCTTGTCGATGTTGAGCTGCGTCTTCTGCACGGCGCGCAGAACCTTGCCGCTGGCATCCACGCCGACGCACGCGCCGACATCGGTCGGCGAGTCGATCGTGCCCGCGCGCAGGCCACTGGAGACGCAGCTGTCGAACTCCTTCGTCATCGCCTTCATCAGCTTGCCGAGGCTGGCAACGACGCCCTCCTGGCAATAGGCGCCGGCCGAATCCAGGGACGACGGTACGATGGCGTCGTCGACGGGAAGGCCGAACAGATCGCCGGCGCGCATCGGATCATCGGCGAACGCATCGGCTGCCACGGCCGCGTCGTTGGGACCGATGGTCGGAACGGCCGAGCACGACTTGGTCGAAGCCGTGATCAGACCGGTCTGCGCCTTGCCGATGCCGAGCCCGTTGTCGGCCGCCAGGCAGTCGTCGGTCGTCTGGCCGCCGGGAAGGCTGGCGTCGGTGGCGTCGCTGACGCAGGTGGTGAAATTCTTGCCGACGGCGCCGATGATCTTGGCGCCGGCCTTGTAGATGGCATTGATGCACTTCTGCTGCTCGCTGGACTGCGCCTGCGCGAACGCCGATCCAGCCGGCATCAAACAAAAAACCACGCCCGCGCCCATGAGCGCGTAGCGACTCGAAAGTCTGGTCATAACCCCTCCCCTGAAGTGTAGAACGACCGCCTCTGTACCACTCCCGCCAACTTGCGGGAAGCGGAAATCGCCCGCTCTTTTGCAGTGGTGGCGGGCCTGCGGCCGCGGTCGGCGAGATCAACGCACAAGACGGAAAGGATGGTGCTGCGTTGTCGTGTGGATTGGTGTTCTCTTGCTGAACCGGTCGCCGCCCCATGCGGGGTTGGCGAGGAGCACGCGGTGGGGAGGCGGCGACCGGCACTTCCCCGACATCGATGGGTTTCGGTTCGCTCGCCGGCGAAATCGCAGCGGCCGGCCAAAGCTTCGGCGCCGTGGCCAGGTACGGCCGCGGCGCCGGCCCGGCTACGGCCCGGCTCCCAGCGGGCGTAGGATCTCGGGCGCTGCGCAACGGCGCGACGTCGAGAGGCGGGCGCAGCGGAGCAGTGCCTCGCAGTCGCGTGAAACTCCGCTACTGCCGCCGACAACCTTCTCTTCTTCCGCCCTTCCTCTTCGCTCGTGGCAATGGCGAGGCCGACTCGTCGCCCGGCCTCTCGCGAAATCCCGGCACGTGAAGATTTCTTCTGGCGTACCGCCAGCGCGCCGCCATACTGCGCGCTGGCCGCAATCGACGGCCGAAAAAATCATTGTCTCGTGTTGAGACGGGGGCAGGGCGGAAGTGGAAGTCGCGGGTGAATCGTTTCGGGAAAGGCAAATGGTCGCGGGGCGGGAGATGAATACGATGGCCGGGAAAGCAAGCGGCGCGCCGCCTCGGCGGCGACAGGCGCGGCGAGCGGCCGGCTCGGTCCCGTGCTAGCTTCCGCGCCCGTGAAAGCCTCGCAGAACGCTCTCGAGATCCCCGCACGCCAACAGCGCCTGCTGGCGCGATGGCTGCGTGTGTGGGAGACGCCGTCGTTGTCCGATCGGCTGCGCGTGGAGTTTTCGCCGCGCCTGCGTCGATCCTTCGGTCGCTGCTATCAGCGCGAGCGCCTGATTCGTCTGACGCCGTCGTTGCTCAGCAACCAGTCGCATCTTCTCACCGAAATCCTGTGCCACGAGGCGGCACACGCCGCCGTCTACGAGTTGTACGGTCCGCGCTGCAAGCCGCACGGCGTGGAATGGCAGGAGATGATGCGCATGGCCGGCTACGAGCCGCGCGTGCGAATCCCCGTCGCCGTTCGAAGCGCCGAGCACCCGCAGGGACGCAGCGGCAAGCCGCTCTACATCCATCGCTGCCCGGTGTGTCGGAAGGCGCGCGCGGCGGTGCGGCCCATGCGGCGCTGGCGATGCCAGCATTGCCGGCGCGACGGAAGAAGCGGCCGCCTGGTCATCCTGCGCAGCGCGTCTCAGCGCCGCGGCGCATCCTCGACGCGCTGAAGCTCGCCTGCATCGGCAGCGCGGTTCAGAACTCCCGCGCGGTTTGCCGGCGGCGCGTATCAGCGCCGAGCCGGCTCCTCGGGACGCGCACGCTCGCGGAGCGAGTGCTGGTGGATCTCCTTGGCCAGCAGATCGGGGTGAGTGACCGGCAGCATGTGCCCGCCATCCTCCAGAATGAACAGACGCGCATCGGGAATGCGCGTCTCGAGGTCCTGACCGACCTCGAGCGGCACCAGCTTGTCGCCGCGGCCATGGATGACCAGCGTCGGCGCCGTGATCTTCTCCGGCTCCAGCATGGCCGGTGCGCTGCGACGGTCTTCGAGCACGAACGACTCGAGCGTGCCCGGCAGCGACATCATCGTGCGCGTGTAGTCGGCCCAGCCGATGGGCGGGCGCTGCGGAGAGAAGGCCTCCGCGACCTGCTCGGCGACGACGGCGCGTGAGAGAGGCGGAACCGAGCCGACCCAGCGGAACAGCGGAACGGCCAGCGGCGATTCGGAAATTCGCTCGAGGAGATCCTGTTCGCGCTGCGGCTGCTTCGGGCCCACTGCCGCCACCAGGATCAGATGCGTGACGCGGTCGGGCCAGGTCTGCGCAACCATCTCCACGACCGCGCCGCCATACGACCAGCCCACCAGAGTGGCGCGTGGAATGCCGAGCACGTCGAGCAGCCGCACGAGATCGTTGGCATTGGATTGGTAGGTGTAGCGATCGGGCGCGTCCGGGGCGCGGGTGGAATACCCGTAGCCGACGCGGTCGTAGACGAGCACGCGGTGGCCGAGCGCCGCCAGCTTCATCGGAAGCCCGGCCCAGTCGTACGCGCTCGAGGGCAGCCCGTGCACGAGAACGATCGGAGGACCGCTGCCGGTGTCGAGCACGTTGAGGAAGAGATTCTCGCCGATGCGCACTTCGCGACCGCGCGGCGGCAGCATGCTCTCGTCGCGGTCGTAGCCGAGCAGGCGCGCCGACAATGGAGGCCCGAAGGCGATCACCAGCAGGAACACGAGGAGGCGAGCGAGCCAGCGCACGGCCGCATCCTAGCCCGAAGCCGGTCGCCAACCGAAAGGTCCGCGTGTCCGGCAGAGGTTCGCGCCGCTCGCGCAACGCCGTCAACGGCGCTACGACGACGCCATGACGGCAGCGGCACCTGCACCCGCGCTTCGAGAATGCCCGTGACGGCAGCGCCAACGGTGGCCATCGTGGGCGCCGGCGTGGCGGGCCTGACAGCCGCGCAGCGACTGGCCGGTCAGGGATTGGCAGTGACGGTGCTCGAGGCGCGTTCCCGCCTCGGCGGCCGCATCGACACGCGTCATGACTTCGGCCCCTGCGCCATCGAGCTCGGTGCGGAGTTCGTCCATGGGCGCCACCGCGAGCTCGTGCGGCTGATCGAGGAGGCCGGGCTTCACTTGGAGCCACGCCGCTTCGACCCGCTGGTGCTGCAGGACGGCCGCGACGTTACGGACCCGCAGGCATGGCAGGCGGTGTTCGCCGTGCTCGCCGATCCGGACGCTCCCGACGTGCCCATGGCCGAGCGCGCGCGTGCCCTCGCGGCCAGCGGTGCTCTGCCGGAGCGCGCCGTCGATACCATGTGCCGTTACGTCGAGGGCTACATGGCCGCTGACTTCGAGCGCGTCAGCGCCCGCGCGATCTCGCTCGAGGAGCGCGCGGCCGAGGGCATTGCGTCGCCGACCGACGCGTCCATCGCCGAAGGCTACGATGCGCTCGTGCGGCACCTGGCGCGCTCGCTGCAGCAGCGCAACGCTCGGATTCTGACCAGCACCGTGGTGCAGGAGATCCGATGGCGCCGGGGACGCGTACGCATCCGTGCGCGCGACGGCGCCGGCAGCGCGATCGTCGACGCAGACCGCGTGCTGGTGACGGTTCCGCTGACCATTTTGCAGCTCGACGGTGACGCGCACGGCGCGATCGCCTTCGAACCGCCCCTGCCCGACAAGACGGCGGCGGCACGTGCGCTCGCCATGGGCAACGTGGTCAAGCTGTTCCTTCTCCTGCACGGGCCGCTCGAGCGCATCCCCAACCTGAGCGAGACCGTTGCAGCAAAGCTCTCCACGATGACGTTCCTTCAGACGCCGGACGCCCCGGTCCCGACGTGGTGGAAGATCGGCACGAAGCGGACGCCGGTGCTGGTGGGATGGTCGGGCGGTGCCGCAGCCGAAAGGTTGTCGCAGCTGGATGATCGCGCCGTCGTGGCAGCGGGCATCGAGACGCTGGCTCGCGCGCTGAGCGTACCGGCTGACGTCATCGCCGCACACGTACGCGATGCAGCCGCGGTGAACTGGCTTCGGGATCCGTGGTCGCGCGGCGCCTATTCCTGGGTGCCGGCCGGCGCGCCGAAGGCTGCCGCCACGCTCGCGGCGCCGGTGGACGCAACGCTGTTCTTTGCTGGCGAGGCGACGGACACCGCGGGCTATCGCGGCACCGTGCACGGCGCCCTCGAGACGGGCCTGCGCGCGGCGCAGCAGATCCTGGACAGCGTCGCTGGGGCGGGAGACCGGTAGGTTCCGCGACCGCGTCGTCCTCTATCGGACGATCGTGGGTCGCGATGGGCCGCTGGCGCCGCCACGCCGGGGTGAATGCGGTGCCCGGCGAATGAAATGCCGATGCCGGCGGTCGAACCCGCATGCCTCCCCGAAGGCGGCCGAGGCCTCAGCGGAGGAACCTATCGTGAGGAGAAAGACGGAGGCTCTATGAGAATGAGCAAGGGAATCGCCGCGTGGCTGGCCGTTGCGGCCATGACCACGACGCTGGGTTTGCCGCCGGCGGTCGACGCCGAGACCAAGAACAAGATCGAGACCAAGGACGGCAAGTACAAGCAGGAGTACGAGGACGATCAGGGCGTCAAGACCAAGTACGAAGCGGACGCCGAGAAGATCAAGCAGGAATACGAGGACAAGGGCTGCAAGCAGAAGTACGAGAAGGACCTCGAGAGCGGCGAGGTCAAGGTCGAAAGCGAAGGCGACTGCGAACGCTGAGCGGATCGCTGCGTCGTACGGCAGCGCATCCGCCACCTGGTTCCGCGGCCGCGTGTCCCACCGTGGCGGGCGCGACACGGCAGCAGCGTGCTCGGTCGCAGGCAGCGCAGCACGGCGGCCGCGCGCTCTCAGTCATAGATCAGCGCAGCGTCCCGGCCGCGCTCATAGACGTCGATGCCGCCGGCGGCAATGGTTGCCACGGCATCGAGGTCGCACCCGGCATCAATCGCCTCGCGCACCGCGGGCTTGCCGGTGAGGAGGTCGATGGCGGGCACGTCGTCACGGAACTCGTACATCTCGGTGCGCCAGGCGAAGTCTTCCGGATACAGGCGGCGCAGCGCGACCAGCACGGCGAGGCCGGTGCGGTAGCTGTCGAAGCTGCGCCGGTCGCGCACGTGCAGCTGGACCGCGCCGCACATCCTGCGCGCATGCTTCTGGAACATCGGCTCGATGCTGCATGGTCGCATCGTCACTCCCGGCAGATCGCAGGCGGCAAGCTCGGCGGCCAGCGCACGGCCGTCGACGAATGGCGCACCGAACAGCTCGAAGGGACGTGTGGTGCCTCGGCCTTCGGATACGTTGGTGCCCTCGAGCAGGCACATGCCCGGGTAGACGATCGCCGTCTCCAGCGTGGGCATGTTCGGCGAGGGCATCACCCAGGGCAGCCCCGTCTCGTCGAAGTACTCGCCTCGACGCCATCCCTGGCACGGCACGACTTCGAGCTCGCAGCCGATGTCGAAGCTGACGTTGTAGAGGCGTGCCAGCTCGCCCACGGTCATCGCGTGCCGCTGCGGGACCGGATAGAGCGCGCAGAAGTTCTCGAGGCCGACGTCCAGGCCTCCGCCTTCGACCTGAATGCCGCCGATCGGGTTGGGCCGATCCAGCACGAGCACCTTGACGCCTGCCCTGGCCGCCGCGCGCATGCACAGCGCAAGCGTGGCGGCATAGGTGTAGTAGCGCGCGCCGACGTCCTGGATGTCGTAGACGAGCACGTCGATCTGCGCGAGGTGCTCCGGCGTCGGCGACAGCGACGCGAACGAGGCCCCGTACAAGCTGACTTCGGGGAGGCCGGTGGCGGCGTCGCGTCCCTCGTGGACGCCGACCATGTCCTGAGCGGTGCCGCGGATGCCGTGCTCGGGCCCGAACAGCAGCCTCAGGTTCACTTCGGGATGGGAGTGGAGAAGATCGAGGCCCGACCGCAGCGAGGCGTCGACGCTGGTGGGGTTGGCGAGGAAGCCCACGCGCCCGCCCTCGAGGTGGCGGCGTGGGTTCTGCAGGAGAACCTCGAGGCCGGTCAGCATCGGCAGATCATAGTGCGCTTCGCCGGTGCATTCGAGCTTCCGGCGTCGCGCTCGCTAGCGACAGCCGCAGCGCGAGACCTTGCCAGCCGCTTCCTGTATGAGCCGTTCGTGAGCTTGCCGCCGGCCGTGCATCACGTCGCGCTTCGAACCGGCGACATCCATTCGCTGGCCGCGTTCTACGCCGAGATGCTCGGCCTGCCGTTGATTCGTGATCTGGCCCCGCGCTCGCTGTGGCTGGGCCTCGGCGGCGACGCCGTGCTGATGATCGAGAGTCGTCAGGCCAAGGAGCCGACGCTGCCGGACGGCACGATGGATCTGGTGGCGTTTCGCGTGGATGCCGCACGCAAGGCGGCGGTGCGCGAAGCTGCGCTGGCGCGCGGATGCTTCGACGGCGAGACCGAGCACACGGTCTACGTGCGCGATCCCGACCACCGGCGCGTCGGCGTTTCCACCTACGAGTTCTGATGTGCGGCGCTTCGAGCTGCGGGCTCTGAAATGATCGCTCGCTCCTGCGAGCCGGTGATGGCGGCAGCGGCCTCGACGCTGCGAGGTGAACGATGAAGATCCTCCACACGATGCTGCGGGTGAAAGACCTGGAGGCCTCGCTCGACTTCTACTGCAACAAGCTCGGCATGCAGCTCCACCGGCGTACCGACTACCCCGGCGGAGAGTTCACGCTCGCATTCGTGGGCTACCCCGGCACGGAGCACGAGATCGAGTTGACCTACAACTGGGACGGCCGCGACTACGAGATCGGAACTGCCTACGGCCACATCGCCCTCGGCGTGGACGACATCTACGGCGTCTGCGAGACCCTGCGCGCAGCCGGCGTTCCCATCACTCGAGAGCCGGGACCGATGAAGCACGGCAGCACGGTCATCGCATTCGTCAAGGACCCCACCGGGTATCCGGTCGAGCTGATCCAGCGCAAGGAGTAGCGACGGCGGCGGCTCAGGCCACCTTCTCCTGAACGACCTCGCGTGCCTCCTTGTCGTCGCGCAGAGCCACGAAGCGCGCGTGCCGCAGGTGATTGGCGCGCGTCCACTCGGTGAAATCGATTCGCGCCACCAGCACCGGCTCGAGCCAGCGGCACTTCTTCATGACCTCGGCCGTCAGCGCCTCCCCGCGGCGGGCATTGGCCGGTTCGGGAAGATTGGCGAACGGACAGTCGGCGATGGTCAGGGCCGCGAAGCGCTGTGCGATCTTCCTGCGCAAGGCCGGAACGAAGCCGTTGCGGATCTTGGCGGCGAACATCAGCCGGTCGCCGTCGTAGTATCCGACCAGCAGGGCATCGAAGCCGTTGGCTCCCGGCATGTAGCCCCCGATGACCATCTCCTGTCCCTGATTCGTCTTGTGCTTGAGCCACGCGCCCGAGCGCTCGCCGGGCTCGTAGAGGCTGTCGGTGCGCTTGGCGATGATCCCTTCCAGGCCTTCCTTGCGTGCCATCGCCAGCACCTGCTGCGCATCGGCAAGAAACGACAACGACAGACGGACCGGGTCGGCAACGCGCGGCATGACCGCCGCTTCCAGGATCTCCCGTCGCTGCGAGTACGGCAGCCCGCGCAGATCGCGGCCTCGATACGCGAGGAGGTCGAAAAGATAGTAATGCAGCGGCGCGCCGGTGTTGCCGACGTTCTGCAAGGCAGCGAACGAGGGATGTCCCTGCTCGTCGAGCACCACGACCTCGCCGTCGACGATCGTTGCTTCCGGCAATGCATCGAGCGCGGCGACGATGGAGCCGAAGCGATCCTCCAGGGAACGGCCGCGCCGTGACAGCAGACGCGAAGCCCTGGCCGTGCGCAAGCCGAGGGCACGATAGCCGTCGAGCTTGATTTCATAGGCCCAGTTGGCGCCGGCGGGCAGGCGAGCGGTCAGCCTTGCCAGCATCGGCTCGACAAAAGCGACGCGCGCCTTGGGAAGCCCGGAGAGGTCCGGCTCGGTGGCAGGTGCCGCGCGCTGCCTGGTGGCGCGTGCCGCACGCTGCGTGGCACGCGCCGGCCGCCGCTCGGTGACACCAGCCGGCGCCTGCTCGCCGCCGCGGTTGCTCTGCCACGTGGCATCGGCAGCGTCGGCGATCTCCTGCATCGACCTTCCCGTCACAGCCGACGCATCGTCCTGCGCGGGAGTGAGCGCCTTCATCGAGCGGCCGCTGCGCATCAGGTGCCAATGCCTGCCGTCGCCGTCCGAGCGCAGGATCCATTCGCCGCGCAGCTTCCTACCGTCCAGATGGATGTGGAGGAAGCCCTTGTAGTAGTTTCCTTCGATGAGTGCGTAGGTGCCGGTGTCCCAAACCATCACCGTGCCGCCGCCGTACTGTCCTTTGGGAATGATGCCCTCGAAGTCGATGTAGTCGAGCGGATGATCTTCGGTGGCGATGGCCAGCCGCGTCTCGTCTCTCTTGTACGGCGGCCCCTTCGGCACCGACCACGACTTGAGCACACCGTGCATCTGCAGACGGAAGTCGTAGTGGAGATGGCTCGCCGCATGCTTCTGCACGACGAAGCGCCGCCGGCTGCCCTGACGGCTGCTGCGCGGCTCGGCGCCCGAAGGCTCCGGGGTCTTGCGGAAATCGCGCTTGGCGTTGTAGGCGGCGAGCTGTCGCTCGGTGCCCGCGCTGCCGCGGCCGCGTCGCGTGCGGCGCGCGTGAACGGCCTTCCTCACCTCGGCGGGCAGTTCCTGGCGCATCGTCAGCACCGGCTCGAAGAGGTCGCCGACGTCGTTCATGCGACGCAGTGCCTTTTCGGGCGTGAAGTAGAGGCGGTCGCGATCGCCGGCACCGAGCGCCGCCGCCAGTTCCTCCCACGTCATCGGCAAGGACACGAAGGGCACGACGTTCTTGGCCCGCAGCGAGTAGACGCCGACGGTGGTCTTGTAGTCGCTGTTCTGGCTCCAATCGATGAGGACCTTGCCGGTACGCAGCGCCTTGGACATGTCCGCGACCACCAGGTCCGGGCTGCGCGCGTGCATGAGCTGCGCAATCGCCTTGGCAAACGGTTGCACGACGTCGTAGGCAACCTCGCTGTTGAGCGGCACGTAGACCTGGATTCCCTTGGAGCCGGAAACCTTCGCCAGCGATTGCAGGCCGAGGTCGCCGAGCATGTCGCGAAGCTGCAGGGCCACGCGCGCGCACGTCAACACGTCGGCGCCCTCGCCAGGGTCGAGGTCGAAGACCGCGTGGGTCGGTCGCTGGATGTCCTGCGTGCGGTGCAGGAACGGATGGATCTCCAGATTGGCCAGATCCGCCGACCATACGAGCGTGGCCAGGTCGTCGATGACGATGTAGCGGATGGGAGGGCCGCCGCCGCGGCGAGGAACCGGAAACGTGCGCACCCACTCCGGCGTGAAGCTCGGCGCGTCCTTCTCGTAGAAGTGCTCGCCGCTAACACCGTCGGGAAAGCGCTTGAGGGTGACGGGGCGATCTTTCAGATGCGGCAGCAGGAAATCGGCGGCGCGGATGTAGAAATCAATGACCTGTCCCTTGCGGAAGCGGCCGCCGGGGTAGAGCACCTTGTCGAGGTTGGATACGGCGAGGCGGCGTCCCTCGATCTCAAGCTGCTCTCTTTTTCTTGCCACCGGTGGATCCGCCGGACTTCAGGCTCTTCTGCAGCACGGACATGAGGTCGATGACCTCGGCGGTGGCGCCCTCGGCTTCCTCGATCTCGACGACGTCCTTTCCCTGCGATTTCTTCTTCGCAGCCAGCTTCTGCACGCGCTCGGCGTATTCGTCCTCGAGCAGGCTGGCGGGAAGATCGCGCTTTGTCGCACGCCTGATCGCCTGCTCGAACGCCTTGACCTTGGCCGCGGCGAGCTTGGGCTTGTCGGGCAGGCCGAGCTGTTCGGGGCTTCGGATCTCGTCGGCGAAGCGCATCGTCTGGGCCCGAAGGATGCCGTTTTCGGCCAGGATCGCCACCAGATATTCCTTGCCGCGCATGACGAAGGTCGCGATGCCGGCGCGCCCGGAAGCCTCCATGCTCTCGGCCAGCAACCGGTAGGCCTTGGAGGAGCCGCCCGAAGGCGCCAGGTAGTAGCCGCGCTCGAAGTGCAGAGGCGGGATGTCCTTCAACGGAACGAACCGCTTCAGGTCGATGTCGCGCGTCTTCTCGGGCGCCAGTCGCTCGAGCTCCTCATCGCTGACGATGACGTACTTGCCCTTCTTGTGCTCGTAGCCGCGCACGATGTCCTCGTCGGAGAGGTCGCGGCCGGTCTTCTCGGAGTAGTAGCGGCGCTGCAGCGGCTGCCCGTCCGGGCTGAGCATGCGCATCGAGACGCGGCTGGTGCGGTTGGCCGGGTACAGGTCGACCGGAATGCTGACCAAACCGAACGTGATCGTGCCGGACCAGAACGGCCGCGCGCTCGTTTCGCCTTCGGCTTCCTTCTTCTTCCTCTGTCTAGGCAACTTCCCGCTCCTTGCCACGCTTCATCGCTTCGATGCTGCGCGCGAGATCGGACTCGAGATCCTTGGCCGCGCGACGCGGCTTCATCCGCACGAGCTTCGGACGTTTGCCCCTGGCGCGCGCCTCCAGGAACTCGACGACGCGGTCGCGATACTCGTCACGAAACTCTTCGGCATTGAACTCGCCTTCGAGCACGGAGATGAGCTCCTCGGCCATTCTGAGCTCGGTCTTGCTGGCGCCGCGGCCTTGCGGCTCGGGCAGCTCCTGCGGAAGCAGAACTTCCTCGGCGTTGCGCAGCGTGACCAGCGCAAGATAGCCGTCCTGCGCACGCAGCGCGCCGAAGTACTGCTTCTTGCGCATCACCCACTTCGCCACGCCTTCCTTCTTCTGCCTCGCCAGCGCCTCGGCCAGAGCGAAATAGCCGGCAGCGTCGCCGTCGGGGCCGAGGAAGTACGGTCGCTCGTACCACTGCGGATCGATGGCGCCGACTGGCACGAAACGAACCACTTCGATGTCGCGCGCCGCCTCGGGCTCGAGCCGGGCAAGCTCCTCTTCGCGCAGCACCACGAAAACGCCAGGTTCGACCTCGAAGCCTTTCTGGATCTCCTCGTTCGGGACTTCGTCGCCGGTTTCCGGGTGCACCATGTGCTGCTTGACGCGGGTGCGCGTGCGCTTGTCGAGCAGGTGGAAATGGACCGTGTGGTCGGTGACGGCCGAGTACAGCTTGACGGGCAGCGCCTGACGTCCGATGTGGAGCTTGCCCTTCCAGATGGAGCGCGCGCTCATCGGGAGCCTCCCCTGCATCCCTGCCGCGCGCTCGTCCGCGAAGGCGTGTCCGAACCGCGGCTCACGCGCAGCCTCCGCAGTGCAGCTCGACGGTCACGCAGACGGTGCAGATCGGCCCGTCGCAGGAGCTGCAGCGCGACTCGGTGCCGCAGGCGAAGGCGTGGCCGCAGATGGTGCAGACATCATTCGAGTCGCAAAGCAGCCACCACGCCTGCCGCGCCGGCTGAAGCCGACGCGACGCTGCAGTCACGCCGCGGCGAGAAGCGGTCGAGGATTCGGATCGAGCGACACGTGAGGGCACTCGGGCCTCCTGACGGACGAGATGGAAAGGCGACGCCGCAGGTCCGGGGTTCATTCACGCGAATGCGCCTGCGACTCCTTCCCCACCGAGACGGTCCTTCGGCTGCTCTCGAGGCCCTGACTCTGTCGAGCCATGCCGCTCCGCCGCGGCATCGGCGCAGCTACCGCCGGATCACCGCCCCCGCCTTCGCACCGGCGTCATAGCGATCGCCGTCGACGACGCAGCGCCCGTTGATGAACACGCGCTCGATGCCGCGCGGGAACTGCGACGGCTTCTCGAACGTCGCCGTGTCCTCGAGCGTGCGCGGATCGATCACGACGAGGTCGGCGGCGCATCGCTTGCGCACGTAGCCGCGATCGCTCCAGCCGAGGCGCTCGGCGGGCGCGCCCGTCATCTTCCGCACCGCCTCCTCGAGCGGGAACAGCCCGCGCTTCACGTACGTATGCAGCACGCGCGGGAACGTCCCGTAGCTGGCCGGGTTCTGATGCCCGCACGCAGTCACGAACGTGTCGGTCTCGATCGTGCACAGCGGATGGCGCAGCACCGCCTCCAGTGCGCTCTCGTCGGCGGCGTCCCCGCTGTACTTGTGGATCAGGACGCGCGCGTTGCGGTGGCTGGCCAGCACCATGCGCGCGTAGAACTCCCACACGCTCATGCCGGCATCGCGCGCGGCATCGCCGCAGAACCAGCCGTTGTACTTCTCGAACGCCTCGGCGTTGGCGTTCATGATCTGGATGTCCTCGAGGTGGAAGCCGATCTGCGCGAACACGGCCTCACCCACGGCCACCAGCCCTTCCATCTGCTCGGGGCTCGACAGCACGTTCTCGAGGAACGGCAGCAGATCGGGCGGGAAGATCACGCTCGCCGTCGTGTTGCCGGCGGTGTACGGGAACGCGTCGAACGCCACGTCGAGCCCGCGTGCGCGCGCCTCGTCGATGATGCCGATGGCTCGCTCGGCCGTTCCCCAGCTGCCGCGGCCGACGAAGATGAGATGGCTGATCTGCAGCCGCGCCTTGGCCCGTTCCGCCACCCGCAGGATCTCCTCGATGGCCTGGATGTTGTGCGGCGTTGCGGTCGGATCGGTGTGGTAGACAGGGCTCGACCAGCTGTAGGCGCGCAGGTGCGAGGTGAAGATCTTGCCGGCCTCCCGCGCCCACTGCGCATACGCAGCCAGCTCTTCCTCGCTGGCGAAGATGCCGGGCGGATAGCCGAGACCCGAGCTGACACCGACGCAGCCGTCATCCAGCGCCTGCCTGGTCAGCCGCTCCATCTGCGAAAGCTCGTCGGTACTGGGCGCGGCGGGGTTGAGATGACCCGTGACCGCGGCGCGCACGGCGCCATGGCCGACGAGTTGCGCGACGTTGATTGCCACGCCGCCCTGCTCGAGCGCATCCAGGAACTGCCCGAGCGTCTCCCATCGCAGATCGATCGGCTCATCGCCGATGAGCAGGCTGGCCTCGGTGATGGTCGCGCGCGTGCGGTCGGTGATGGGGCCGGGACTGAAGCCGCAGTTTCCGCCCACCAGCGTGGTCATTCCCTGGCGCACGAACGGCTCGAGCAGCTTGCCGTGCTCGGCTCCCGGGACCAGGAAATCGGAATGGCTGTGGATGTCGATGAAGCCGGGCGTGACGATGCGGCCGCTGCAATCGATGATCTGCTGAGCCTGCAGCCCGGCCAGATCGCCCACGGCCACGATCTCGCCGCCGGTGACGGCGACGTCGGCTCGAAACGCTGCGCTGCCGGTACCGTCGATGACGCTGCCGCCGGTTAACTTGATGGAGCATTCCATGGGGCGGTTTTAGCGCCGGTGCGGGGTGGAGCAACAGCCGGGCGGGCGGTGTCGCATGCCCATGACCCGCACTTGCCACATCGCCGCACGGCTGACATCACCTGTCGCGCCGCACGAGTTCTCCATGAGATCCGTCCCCCTGATTCCGTCCCGCCTGTTCGCGCTCTGGGCCGCGAGCACGTTGATTGCGGCGTCCGCGCTGGATCCCGCTGCCGCCTCGGGCGCTGCCATGCGTTTCGTTCCCCGCTTCGTGGAAGCGCCTTACGGCGAGGGCGCTGGACGCAGCGGCATGCAGCACGCCGATCTGAACGGCGACGGACTGGAGGAACTCGTATTCGGAGACAACGGATATGGCGCGCCTGCCAACGAGTTCTGGTCGGTCCAGTACTACGACCGCCGCGCCCAACGCTACGACCTGCACTGGCAGAGCCCGTTCTACCCGGAGTACATCCTGAATCTCGCGGTGCTGCGTTTCGGTGACCGCGCGCCCCATATCTATCTTTCCCTCGGCAACGGAGAAATTGAAGTGCGGCCGAGCGGCGACCTCGCCTCATTCCGCCGCATCAAGGTCGGCGATGATGCGGTATGGCAGACCGCTTCCGCCGACGCGGACAACGACGGCAGCCTCGACCTGGTCGCGCTGACGGCGACCGCCACCTACCTGTACGACCCTTCGACCCTGCTTCTGCGCCGCACCATTCCCGTCGGCGGCAGCGCCTTCGGCATCGCCGATGTCGACGGCTCCCCGGGCGTCGAGATCGCCTACGACTCCGGCTACGTCGTCAGCCAGGACGGTGCCGCATTCACGCTGGACTGGGATTACACCCAAGCGTTCGGAGCATACTTCGCGGTCGGCGATCTCGACGGCAACGGGAGAGCCGAAATCGTCGCGGCCGAGCAGTGGCACAACCTGCGCGCGTTCGATGCCAAGACGCGAAGCGTGAAATGGCACCGCCGCACCGATCTGGACATCAGCGCCCTGTCCATCCACGACATGACCGGCGACGGCGTCGGCGAGGTCGTGTGGGCCGAGGCGCAGAGAACCAGGATCCACATTCTGGCCGGCGACGACGGCCGACCGTTGGATACGATCGAGTACGAGGAGCCCGGCGTCGGTGACACGGTCGTCTACGACGCCGACGGCGACGGCCGCCTCGAGTTCGTCTTCAGTGCCGGCGTGAACATCTCCTCGGGCAAGCACATTCGCGTTCTCGACCTCGCTACGCTGGCGCTGGAGTACGTGACGGTGCAGCGTGATCCCGGCTTCTTCGGCCTGGCCGTGGGCGACGTCGACGGTGACGGGCGCAAGGAGTACGTGTCGGCCAGCTTCCTGAGCGAAAGCAGCTATGGAACCGGCATCGTCAGCGTTTACGACGCCGCCAACTACCGCTTCCGCTGGCAGACCGGTCCCGATTCGATGCCGCACATGTCGACGGGCCTGCGCGACCTCGTGCTCGCGGATCTGAACAAGGACGGCGCCGAGGAAATCATCGTCTCGGGCGACGAGGGCTACGCGGGCGCGTTCTTCGTCATCGACGGCAAGAAGCGCAAGATGACCGAGTGGCACAGCTACGATGACGGCTCTTCCTTCAACGTCATCGCCGTCGGCGACGTCGATGCCGATGGCCGACTGGACCTGGTAGCGGCAGGCGACAAGGTCCACACGGGCTCGCCCGGCACCTTCGTCTACGTCATCAACCCCAGGAGCGGCAATGTGCGCTGGACCTCGCACTCGCTGACGGAATCGTGGGAGGGCGCGTACGACTTGAAGCTGGCCAATCTCGACGCCGATCCGGCGCTGGAGATCATCGCTTCCCTCGGCCACGTCTTCGTCTTCGACGGCCGCACGCACGAGGGATGGCAGACCGAGCGCAATGATTTCTGGGCAGTTGCGCCCATGCCCGTGTCCGGTGATCCCACTCGCTCGCAGCTCGTCGCCGGCAGCAATGACGGCCGGCTATGGTTGCTCAATGCAGCCACCGGCAGCCCCTCGGTGCTGGGAAAGCCCTGCACCAGCTTCGTCGCGGGCCTAGCCTACCTGCGTGCCTCCACGCTGATTTTCGGCTGCGATCGCACGCTCGGTACCTTCAACATGCGCACGCATGCCGTGACCTGGAGCAGCCAGGTCTCCGCCGGATTGGCCGCCGGCGGCAACAACATACCGGTGTGGCGCACGGGCGGACGCTGGCGTTTCGCCGCCAGCACCTTTCCCTCGGCTACGGTGATGATGCAGGCGGAGTGACCGCCGAGGCCGGCACGAGCGTCTCCTTGAGCACGGTGACGCGGTAGTAGCCGCCGACCGCAAGGCGGCGGCTGCCCCCGGCTCGCCATGATAGAATCGAGCCGTGATATCCGAGCAGCCAGTTGAGCGGCTCGCTTTCCCACTCCTCCACGCGTGCGCCGATATCGTAGGTGCCGAGCGTCTCGCGACAGCTATAGGCGATGCGGCGGCGGCTAAGCTGCGTGATGGACAGCATCGCGTGATCGCACACCTTGCCCAAGCTGGTGGCCGTTGCGGCCGACGTGTCGATCTCGAGCAGTTCTCCGCCTTCGGTTCCGCCGAAAATCCTCTTGCGGCCCGAGCCCGTATCCACCAGCCCGAATGCTCGCAGGTAGTGCGGGTGAGTGATGCTCGTGTACTGGCGCGTGTGTGTGTCCAGGATGAACAGGTTCATGATCGACACCACGATCTCGGCGGCCGGATCGGCGTCGACGTTGGCCACCGCCATGTCGTACATGCCAGTCCAGGCCACCGCCGGCCCATCGACCTGCCATTGCACGGCGCCGGTGAGCGGATCGATCGAATAGATTCGCGAACAATGGCCGCCGGCGCCGGCGGCTAGGTCGATGTCTCCGTCGCCGTCGAGATCGCCAAACGCGAGCGTGTACAGCCCGCAGCTGTCATCGTAGTGGTACGTGTTCTCCAGCGTGCGGGTCTTTCCGTCGAGCACGTGCAGCACTCCATCCCGGATGCAGTCTCCTGCAACGAAGATCTCGGCCGCGCCGTCGCCGTCGATGTCGTGGAGTGCGACGTCAAAGATTCCTTCCCACACGCACCTGCCGAAGGTCGTGGGCGTTGTCTGCCAGAGCGGGATGTTGCGCTTGGGATCATAGACGGTGACCAGGCCGTCGGCGTACTGGTTGTTGCTGGTCGCGCTGGCGGTAACAAGCTCGTCTCTGCCGTCTCCGTCGGTGTCGCCCAAGGCGATGCCGTAATAGGGCGGATCGTCGTCGACGCTCAGCCACTCCAGTGATCCCGTGGCTGCGTCATATACGTGCAGCGCAGCGGCGCTGAGATCGGTAGGCGAGCCGCCGCCGACCAGGAGCTCGAGCCTGCCGTCGCCGTCCGCGTCCAGGACGCCGACACCGTGCACCCACCACCCGACGCTGCCGATCTTACGAACCAGCGTGCCGGTGGCCCCGTCGCGCATGCTCAGCGAGTCGTCCCGGTAGACGGCATGGAAGACCTCGTCCGTGCCGTCGCCGCTGATGTCGGCGGCGTGCAGTGCCATGACGTGGTCGCCCGCCGAGCGCGCCCATCGCTGCGACTTGGTCTCCACATCGAACGCCCGCACGGTCTGATCGTCGTGCGAAAGGATCTCGATGCGGCCGTCGCCATCGATGTCGGCGCCGATGATCGAGCTGCCGAAGGGCTTGCGACGCCACTGGAACTGCCGGCCAAGCGGGGTTTCCGTGATGACCTGCCCGGTATCGTAGGCGATCTCGACCTCGGCGTCGTCGTCCATGTTGCCGATGACCATGGAGGAAGCGCCGATGGAAAGCCGGCGGCGCCGCTCCAGCGTGAACGGATCGTACAAATAGGTGGAGTCCACGGTCAGGATGACGAGGTCGGCGACGCCGTTGTTGTCGGGATCGCCTTGGAGCACCTGCTGGATCTCTTCGTCGCCGACCGTGACCGTATCGACGAGCACCGGGCGGACCCCCTCGTAGATCTCCACGGTCCCGCTAGGACGGCCGACGTAGATTCGCCATGGGGTGACCTCGAAGCGCAGAACGGCCACGTCGTTGATGAAGTCGCCGTCACCGAGGCTCTGCCAGCGCAGGTCGTAGCGTTGGCGCCGCCGATCGTACTGCTGCACCGCCCAGATCGTGTTGCGGCCCGAGTGCCGGGCGGAACCGATGACGACCTCTTCGAGGCCGTCGCCATCGAGGTCTGCATGCTCGATGCCGGTCAACCCGATACCGTTGCCGTACGTGGCCGTGGTCCATACCGGGTCGAACGTGGAGATCAGGCGCTCGCCCATGGCGATCGACGGTGAAACACAGAGACAGGCGACGAGGAGGAAAGCGGCTGGGCGCATGCCGCATCGTTCCCGGCTGCCAATGGCAAGTACAGCTCGTGGCTGGACGGAGATCGCGGTCATCCGCCTGTCTTGACTCACCTCCTACAGACGACGAGGGTCGCAGTGGAGGACATTGCCCACGCTCGGCCTTCGCGCATCCAGGCGCCGCTGGCGATCCGCGGCGGCGACGGGGAAATCTACGACCTGGGGCCGAAGCTCGATGTCACCGGCATCGACATCGTCGGGCGCATCGTGACGCGGCGGCTGCACATCCGCGACAGCTCGATCACCGGAGTGACCGGCACCAACGCCGGCTTCGCCATCGACGCGGCCGTTTACGCCTCCCTCGTTCGCACGTCGGTCACTGGAAACGCAGGAGGCGGCGTGCGCGTCAACACGCTGCCGGATACGCGACAGCCACATTTCGAACAACGACGGGCACGGCATCGACGCTGTCAGGGCCACCGTCATCGGCTCCACCATCGAGGACAACGGCGGCGGCGGCGCGCTCGTCGAGTCGCATATCCGTGTGCTGGGCGGCTCGGGCATCCACGGCAATGGCCTCTACGGCATCCGCGCCGAAGGTTTCTATGGCTAGACGCTGGCCAGCGGCCCCGAGCTTGGGGCCTATTCGGTGACCGGAAACGGCGTCTCGCCGCAGTGCGCGTCCCAGCCCGAGGCAACTGCGTCGACATCACCTCCCGAGCCATTCCGGATGCTGCGCCGCGCATCCTCGTGCAACACCAGCTATCAGTTCGGCACCGGTGATCCTGGGGAGTCTGCGCGCAGGACTGAGGCCGCAGCGACGTGGTCGACGTGCATCGGATCCCATCCTGGGCGATAGGTCCGATGCGCACGCCCGGAGGTGACCCATGCAGTTCGGCCTTCTGCAAATCTTCCAAAACCATGGAAGCGCCATCGACGACGCGGGGCTATGGCGCGAAGAGATCGCGATGGCGCTGGACGCCGAGGAGCTCGGCCTGGATTCGGTGTGGGTGGTCGAGCATCACTTCCGCGACTACGCCGCCTGCCCCGACAACCTCCAGTACCTCGCGTATCTCGCCGGCCGCACACGCCGCATCCGCCTGGCCACCGGCGCCGTCATTCTTCCGTGGAACGATCCGCTTCGCGTGGTCGAGAAGCTCTCGGTGCTCGACCACCTCAGCGACGGGCGCGCCATCTTCGGCATGGGCCGAGGGCTGGCGCGGCGCGAGTACGCCGGCTTCGGCATCGACATGGAGACCTCGCGCGAGCGCTTCGACGAGGCTGCCGATTCGATCCTCGACGCGCTCGACACCGGCTGGTTCGAATGCAACGGCCGCTACTACCAGCGCGAACGCACCGAGATCCGGCCGCGGCCACGTGCGGGATTTCGCGATCGTGTCTACGCGATCGCGATGTCGCCGGACTCGGTCGAGGCGGCGGCGCGCATCGGCGCAGGCATGGCCATCTTCTCGCAGGCGCCGTGGCCGACGGCGCGCGAAGGCATCGACCGCTATCGCGAGCTGTTCCGCACCCGGCACCCGAGCAAGAGAATTCCCCCGGTGCTGACTGCCGACATGATCGTCTGCGACGACGATGCCGGGCGCGCCGAGGAGATGGCGCGCAAGTACGTCGGCGGCTATCTGCTCACCGTGTTCGAACATTACGAGCTGATGAGCGACCACCTCAAGAAGGCGCGCGGCTACGAGATGTACGGCAACAGCGTCGAGATCCTGCGCGCGATCGGCCTGGACGTTGTGGTCGAGAACTACACGCAGGTGCAGGCGTGGGGAACGCCGGAGATGATCGTCGAGAAGCTCCGCCAGCGGCGCGAGATGATCGGCGACTTCATCTTCAATGCGTGCTTCCGTTTCGCCGGAATACCGGGCGACTACGCACACCGCGGCCTGCGGCTGTTTGCGGAGAAGGTGATTCCGGCGCTGCGATGAGCGCGCGGTGGTGACCGCCGAGCTGACGCCTCAGCGCGGCAGCATGCCACGCAGGAACAGCTGCACGCAGTGCTGGGCCCACTCCTCGTCGGACGGCGGCGGCGGCGTCAGCATCGGGAACAGGCGCGCCGTGGCATGGCCCCATAGCAACGAGACGAACGACGCCGCGGCCAGCGTCGGGTTTTGCCGAACGAGCTTGCCGGCGTCCATCTGCCGCTTCAGATAACGCTCCAGCACCACGTAGATGTTCTCGGGTCGGTATTCGGTCACGTGCCGATTCGTGTTGGCGTGCGGAGAACGAAGGATGAGGCGGTACGCCATGCGCACGCTCGGGTCGCGAAAGCCGCTGAGGAAGCGCTCCGCCATGCGATGCAGGTACTGCTCCGGATCGGCCTCCCACTCCTCCAGACCCACGTGCAGGTCGGCGAATACCGCGGCATAGCGCAGCATCGTTCGCAGGTAGAGGTCGCGCTTGGAGGGAAAGTACCAGGCCAGCAGCTGAGGCGATGCCAGGCCCGCATCGGTGGCGATGCGCTTGAGGCTGGCGCCGGCATAGCCGTCCTCGGAGAAGGCCTTGAGGGCTGCTTCCAGGATCGCTGCTTCGCGGACGTCGCGCGGGACGCGCTTGCGAGCCGATTCGCTCACGGAAGCCTTCCTTAGAGGATTTCGGCGCCCGAGGCGACTGGCCAGACCAGGATGCGGCGGCTGAGCTCCCGATCCCACCGACGAGACCGCTCGTGTTGACTTGCGCGAGGTCCGCCTCATAGCCTGCGCGAGTGCAGCGAACCGGCGCGCTTCTGTTCGTGGCGGCTCTGCTCGGCGGCTATGTCGTCGCCGCGCGTTTTCTCGATGCGCGGCAACGCGCGCCGCTCGAGCCGGCAGCCACCGGCTCGGGGCGTCAGGAGCCGCACCGCGACCAGGACGAAGGCCGCGGCGCGGGTGCCGCCGCGGAGCCGGCCGCGGTGGAGCGGCAGCCCCGCCAGGCGCCCTCGCAACGCCTGCCGCAGCCGCAGCGAGCGGTCGATCACGAAAAGGACGAGCGTCGCCGCGACAAGGAGCGCATCGAGCGCCAGGCCGAGCGCCTGGAGCGGCGCGAAACGCTGACGCGCCAGCAGGTGCGCGATCTGGTCGTGGCTCAGCTTGCCGAGCAGCTGCCCGATCGTCAGCTCGAGGACGCCCAGCTCGAGCGGCTCACCGATGCGGCGATGACGCTGCGTGCGGCCCAGCGCGTGCTGCGGCACCTGCGTCCCGACGGTGCCGGCGAGGAGATCCGAGAGCGATACCGCCAGGAGCGCATCGACGCGCTGACCGAGATCTTCTCGGTGACCGGGATGTCCACGAGCGACCTCGGCAAGGTCACCGATGCTGCCAACGATCGCTGAGCTGCGCATCGTCGGCCTGGCGCGCACGCCCTGGACGCGGCGCGAGGACGCGCCTCATCAGCCCTCGGCCGTGCCCGACAGCTTCGGCACGCTGGAGATCGAGCAGGAGTACCGTGAGGCACTGGCGGATCTCGGCAGCTTCGAGCGCATCTGGATCCTCTTCCTGTTCGATCGCAGCCGCGGCTGGAGCGCCACTGTCAAGCCGCCGCGCGGTGGGCCCAGACGCGGTGTGTTCGCGACGCGCGCGCCCAACCGTCCCTCGCAGATCGGGCTGAGCAACGTCGCCGTGCGCGAGGTGCGGCAGACCGAAGGCCTCGTGCACGTGCACGGCATCGACCTGCTCGATGGCACGCCCATTCTCGACATCAAGCCCTACCTCGCCGGCATCGACGCCCATCCGCATGCCGGCAACGGCTGGCTGCAGCCGTACCTGGACGCCGGCATCGAGCCGCGCCTGAAGAAGCCCTACCGTCCTCCGCGCTGAGCGGCACGGCACATGTCGATGCCTTTGCCGTTTCGGCCATCCTCGCGACTGCTGCAGGCCGTCACCTATCTTTGCGGATCGTCGCTGGCGCTGGCAGTGCCGCTGGCGTTCTGGCGCTGGAGCGCGGGCTACGACTGGCACTACTTCGATTCGCTGTCGTGGGTGGTGCGCTCGGCCGTGCTGCATTACCGGACGCTCCCGCTGCACGACCCGTGGGTCTGCGGCGGCGTCGACCTGGCCGCCAATCCGCAGTCGCGTCTGCTCTCGCCGCTCATGCTGCTGGACCTGGCGCTGACGCCGCACAACGCCAACCTCCTTACTCTGTGGCTGTTCGCCGCCGGCGGCTGGGCCTCGATGACGCTGCTGCTGCGGCACCTGGGCCGAAGCCGTCCGCTTTCGCTGCTGGGCGGCTGGCTCTTCATCGCCAGCACGTGGTTCTCGCTCCACTGGAGCGAAGGCCACATCCGTTTTGCCGCCATCGCGCTGCTTCCGCTGGTGTGCCTGACGCTGCTGCGGCTGAGCGAGCGCCGCATGCAGCTGGCGCTGGCCACGCTGCTCTCGTTCTTCATGCTGGAGGGCGCGATCTACGCCTTCGTCTACTCGCTGTATCTGGCTCTGGCGCTGACGCTGGCCGGCATGGTGCCGTGGCGTCAGGCGCTGGCGGCGGCGTGGCGCGCGCCGCTGTTCTCGCTGGCGCTGCTCGTGGCGGCGGCCGCGCTGATCGCTTCCAAGGCCTATCCCATCGAAGCGATGCACGACACGAGCGCGCGCAAGGTCGAGAGCGTCGCGCTTTTCTGGGAGCTGCCGCGCATCCTTTTCTGGCCGCGCCAGAGCCGCCATCACGGAATCGGCCTGGAGTACCGCTTTCACGAGTACGGCATGTACCTCGGAGTCGTCGCCGCGGCATGCGTTGCCTGGGGGTTGCGGCAGCGCGAACTGCGACGGTCGATGCTGGGATGGCTGCTCGTGGCCGTGCTGTTCTTCTGGGCCGCTACGAACTGGCTGACGCCGCTGAGCCCCTGGAGTCTGCTGCAGAACCTCCCGCTGCTGCGCAACGCGCACGTTCCCAGCCGCCTGTTCGTGCTCTTCCACATCGCGTGGATCGTCGTGCTGACGGCATCGCTCGAGCGGCTGCGGCCGGCGCGCGCGGCGTTCCTGGCGGTTGCCGTGTTCCTGGCGGCGGAAACGCTGACGGTCTCGACGCTGACGTGGCTTGCCGCCTATTCGTGGGGAAGCCCGACGATTCGCGCCGATGCGACTGCGCCGTTGATCACGGTCGAGGACTGGCATCACACCATCGAGATGGCCGAGAAGCCGGCGCACTACGGCAAAGGCCTCGGCTCGCGGTACTGCTACGAGCCGGTGCAGAGCCAGCGCGCGATCCGGTTCAAGGAGCAGCCGGTCTACGTCGGCGAGCTGGAGCTGCGCTCGGGACGCGGCAAAGCCACGCTGGAGACGGTCACGCCTGGACGCGTCACGCTGCACTACGAGGGCGCGTCGCCGGCGATCGCGGAGGTCAACCTCAACGCGCTCGGCGGCTGGGTCGTCGAGAGCGGAGCCGCCACGGTGCTGCAGGGCCGCAAGCGGCTGGCCGTCCAGTTTCGCCGCAGCGGCCCCGTCACCGTCCGCTACCGCCCCTTCTATCTGCCCGCCATGGTGGCCAGCTGGTCCCTGGGCACGCTTCTCCTGCTAGCGCTATGGCTGCGCGAGCTCACCGCCCCGCGCCCCGGTCGGCCCCTTTGACGCATCCACGACCGTAGCGGACAACAGGAGCAAGGAACGGAGCGCGGGCAACGCAGCCGATGGCCCGTCCCGCGCGCTCCGCCCGCGTCTGGGGCAGTGACGGAGCAAACAAGAGGAACGGAGCGCGCGCAACGGGTCAGCGGCAAGGCGCGCGACGAGGAACGAGCGCAGGCGGGCTGGAGGCCCGCCGGAGCGAGGGACAAGGAGCGCAACGCAGTCGATGGCCCGTTCCGCGCGCTCCGCCCGCGTCTGGGGCAGTGACGGAGCAAACAAGAGGAACGGAGCGCGCGCAACGGGTCAGCGGCAAGGCGCGCGACGAGGAACGAGCGCAGGCGGGCTGGAGGCCCGCCGGAGCGAGGGACAAGGAGCGCAACGCAGCCGATGGCCCGTTCCGCGCGCTCCGCCCGCGTCTGGGGCAGTGACGGAGCAAACAAGGTTCGCATGCAGGCCGATCCGTCCGAATACCGCCAGCTCGATCTGAAGGTCCACTCCTTCCTCTCCGACGTCGAGCTGCACGACGTGTGGCTGGCCGAGCTGCACGGCGGCGGTGCCGGCCGCACCATCCTGGACGCCCGCACGTGCTTTACCGCGCAGACCGCGACCACCGCCAATTTCGCGGTGCGCCTGCTGTTCTTCATTCGGCGCAGCATCGGCTGGATGCTGTGGTGGGACCGCGAGAACGAGACGTGGGCCGGCGAATACTACAGCCACAGGCTCAGCGACGAGGAGCGCGCAGCCTCGCTGATCCCGCCGGGCACCGACGACAGCATCTTCAAGATCGTCTATGTGCTGCCCTATGAAGCGCTGAGCGAGATCCGCAATGCCACCGTGCACGCGTTCTCGTGCCTGGCGCTGCGCCCGACGATGAGCGGCTACCGTCTGTACTGGGCGATCTACGTCAAGCCGATCAGCCCCTGGACGAGCGTCTACATGCGCACCATCGACCCGTTCCGCCGCGCGGTCGTGTATCCCGCGGTCATCGATCGCATCCAGCTCGAATGGCAGACGCGCTTCGGCGACAACGCCTGAGCACGACGAAGGGTAGCGCAGTTGAAGAAGCCGGTGATGCCGCGCCTCGGGGCGCTGGAAGCGTTCGAAGCCGCCGGGCGCCTGGGAAGCTTCCAGGCGGCGGCGTCGGCGCTGCACGTAACGCCCTCGGCGATCAGCCGCCAGATCCAGGCCCTCGAAGATGACCTGGGCGTGCCGCTCTTCCACCGCCTGCATCGCGGCGTGCGCCTGACCGACGAAGGAGCGGTCTATCTTCGCGAGGTGCAGACGGCGCTCTCGCGTATCGTGCGGGCCACCGAGCGCCTGGTGGGCGAGGAGCCCGAGGGACGGCTGCGGCTGAGCGTGCTGCCGAGCTTTGCGGGCAACTGGCTGCTGCCGCGCCTGCACCGGTTCGAAAGCGAGCATCCGCGCATCGCGATCGAGATGCGCGCAACCACCGACTACGCCGACTTCGAGCGCGACGACGTCGATGCCGCCATCCGCTTCGGTGCCGGGCCGTGGGCGGGCCTGCACAGCGAGCCGCTGCTCGAGCTGCGCTTCTTTCCCGTGTGCGCGCCCGAGATCGCCGCTGCGCTGCACGAGCCGCGCGATCTTGCATCGCAGCGCCTGCTGCACGAACTGCACGTGCCCGACGCCTGGAGCCAGTGGCTGGCCGAAGCCGGCGTGCCCGATCTGCGGCCGCGGCAGGAGCGCGCCTTCGACAACGCGCAGCTGGTGCTGGACGCGGCGGCCGCGGCCCAGGGCGTGGCGCTGTCGACGCACGTGCTCGTCCATCGCCAGCTCGCCGAAGGTCGCCTGGTCAAGCCGTTCCCGCACGAAGCGCTGAGCGATGCCACCTACCATTTCGTCTGCCGCCGCTCCGACCTGGAGCGCCCTGCCGTGCGCGCGCTGGCTCGCTGGCTTCGCGACGCCATGGCCGAGCCGCTCGATTGCACGGCGCGCAACCCGGCTTGAGAAAGAGTCGTTTTACGCGCCGCCGCCCGCTCGCCTACGCTGCCGCGCATGCAAGCACTCCTCTGTACGAGTCCCGGAAACGTGGAATGGCGCGAGGTGCCCGCGCCTCGCATCGAAGATGACGCGCAGGCGCTGGTGCGGCCGCTGGCGGTCGCACGCTGCGACGTCGACCTGCCCTTCGCCATGGGCCTGGTGCAGCCGGGCCGTCCCTTCGCGCTCGGGCACGAATGCATCGCCGAAGTGGTCGAGGTGGGCGACGCGGTCGCTTCGGTACGGCCGGGCGATCGCGTGGCGGTGCCGTTCCAGATCAGCTGCGGCGCCTGCGGCCCATGCCGGCGCGGCCTGACCGCGTGCTGCCAATCGGTGCCGTTCCGCTCTTCGTACGGGATGCCGCTGACCGAGAAGGACTGGGGCGGCGCGCTGGCGGACCTGCTCCTGGTGCCCTTCGCCGATGCGATGCTGCTTCCCGCACCCGCGGGTGTGGCGCCCACCATTGCCTGCGGCGCCGGCGACAACATCGCCGACGGCTGGCGAACGGTGGCGCCGTATCTGGCCGAGCGTCCTGGCGCCAGCGTGCTCGTGGTCGGGACCGGTCATGGCGCCGTCGGCCTGTATGCCGTCGACATCGCGCTGGCGCTCGGTGCCGGCCGCGTCGACTACCTGGCTCCGGACGGCCCGGCGCTGGCGATCGCCGAACGGCTCGGCGCCGGCGCGATCCGTGCGCCGTACGAAGGTCGTCACGGCCCCTACGAGATCACGTCCAACGCCACAATCGACGTCGATGCGCTCAAGCTGGCGCTGGCATCGACAGCGCCCGGCGGCATCTGCACGAACCAGGGCCCTTTTCCCGCGGGCGACGTGGCGCTGCCGGTGACGGCTATGTACTCGCGCGGCGTCACGTTCGAGAACAGCCGCGTCCAGTCGCGCGCGGCGCTGCCGGCGGTGCTCGACCTGCTCGAGCGCGGCTGCCTGCGCATTCCCGACATCACCACGCGCGTGGTCGGTTGGGCCGAGGCGGCGCAGGCATGGCTCGAGCCGTCGGTGAAGCTGGTTGTTCGCCGCGACGGCGTCGACTGAGGCGCTCGACGGTGGGTCGGCTGCGCGACCCGCGGCCACTGCGAAACCCCCATTGCTGGGTCCGCGCCAGCCGTGCTAGCCGCTAGAGCATGCTGCCATCCACGATGCTCCGTTCGATGCTGGCCGCGGCCTGGCTGACCGCGCTCGTGCCGCCCGGTGCGGCGCGCGCCGCCAACGGCGACTGCGGCCAGCCCGTCACCAACTTCACCAAGCCGGTCGCCTCCGACGCCCTCGGCGTCCTGCGCGCGGCGGTGGGCAGCCTCGAGTGCCTGAGCTGCGTCTGTGACGTCGACAGCAGCGGCGGCACCAATGCCTCCGACGCCCTGCGCACGCTGCGCTTCGCCGTCGGCACGGTGGACGAGCTGGACTGCCTGGCATGCCTCGTCACCGAGACCATCGGTCCCGGCGGCGGCCTGCTCGAATCGGCCGATCACAAGGTCTTCCTCAACATTCCTCCCGGCGCGCTGGCGGCGCCGCAGGAGCTGACCATCGAGGAGGTCGCGCTGTCGGAGGTGCCCGAGTCGGTGCGCGAGGTTGCCGAAAGCGCGTACGCGCTGGGACCGGACAGCCTGATCTTCAACTCGCCGGTCGAGCTCGACGTGGTCGTGCGAGGGAATCCGGTCGTCAGTCCGACGCAGGCCACGGCGCTGCTGCCTCTGCTCGTCGGCGTCGACGGCAACGAAACCGAGCTGCTGCCGGTCCAGCAGCTCTTCGTCGAGATCGATCAGGAGCGGATGACTGCCGGCGCGACGCTCTCGCATTTCTCGCAGCTGGCGATCGTGCGCACGGGCGTTGCCGTCTCGCTCGCCGACGTGCCCGAGGCGGCCGAGGTCGGTGACCCCGACGTGTCGGTGGACGTCGAGGTGTTCGACGGCGACGGTGGCCAGACGGTCTCGGTGGATTCGGCCACCTACACCGACAACGACTTTGGCGCCTGGGCGCCATCCGAGGGCGGCATCGTCGCCGAGCCGCTCGTCGAGACGATGGCAGACCGCTTCCAGAAGTCGTTCGACTACGGATGCGCCAGCCAGGCGCTGGTCGTGTACCGCCCGCAGGTGCACACGGTGCTGGACGTGCTCGCCGACGTCGGCGAGTCGCCGCAGAACGTTCCGCATCTGACGGTGTTCGAAAAGACGATTCTCTGCGAGAACCCGTAGCCGGCGCGCGACATTCTGACGACTACGGCGCTGCCAGCGACCGGACCTTGGCGCGCAACGCTTTGATGACATCGGGCTTTCCCGCCAGGTCGGGGTTGCCCGGCATCAGCACGCTCATCCCGACGGCAGGACCGCCGGCCGCGATGATCTTTTCGATGTGCTCGTCGGTCGCGGACTTCTGCCAGTCCGGCGAGCTCAGATCGCGCGGCTTAGGCGTCAGCGACGCGCCGAGCGGCCCGTCCCCCTTGCCGCCGGCGCCGTGGCAGGTGCTGCAGCGAACCTCCCAGATGCTCTGAGCCTCGGCCACGGCCGCTGCGGGCAGATCCTGCGCGCTTCCGGTGCCTGCCGCCACGACAGCGGCCAGGATCGCCGGCGCGCAAAACATCCCCACGTGTCCACGCCGGATGATGTTCATCGCCATCACTGTTCTCCCCGTCATCGCTCCGCTCCCTGCTATCGGCCGGCGATCAGACGCTCGTACACTTCGATATAGGCCTTCGCCGTTACGGCCAGCGAAAACTTCTGCAGGCTTTCTCGCATGATGCGCTGGATGGTGCGCCGCCGTGTTTCCTCGGGCTCGCGATGGAACTTGACGGCTTCGCCGATGGCTCCCGCCAGCGCTGCTGGTGTGTGCGGGTGGAAGAGGAATCCGTTGCCGGTGGCGCGCGTCGGATCGAGCTGCACCACGGTGTCCTTGAGGCCGCCTGTCGATCGCGCCACCGCAAGCGTGCCGAAGCGAGGGCCCATCATCTGCGGCAGCCCGCACGGCTCGTACAGCGACGGCATCAGCACGAAGTCCGATGCGGCCAGGGCTCGCGTGCTCAGGTCCTCGCGAAACGACTTCAGCACGATGTTGTTGTCGGTGACGGCGGACAGCTTGCGGAACGCCATCTCGTGCACGCGGTCGCCGTTGGCCACCAGCACGATCTGCAGGCCGAAGCGGCGCACGCAGTCGGCCGCGATCGCCGACAGCAGCTCGGGCCCCTTCTGCGCGTACAGGCGGCTCGGCCAGAAGAACAGCGGCGCCTCCGGATCGGGCCGCAGCCCCACCTCCTTTTGCAGGTTCTCCTTGTTCGCCCGCTTTCCCGCCATCACGTCATCGATGTCGTAGGGCTGGATGTGCGGATTGATGCGAGGGTCGTCGGAGTCGTTGGGCGCGTTCAGGATACCGAGCGCACGTCCGGCGCGGTGCTTCTCGCGCATGGCGTGGCGCACGGACGGAGGGATGATGCCTTCGAACTCTCCGGCAACGATCTCTTCGAGAAACGTCGGGCTGACGGTATTGACGATGTCGCAGGCGTGGATCGCGGTGGCCGTGAAGTCGACGCCGTTGGAGGTCCAGTTGGCCTCGGTGTCGGTCGGAAAGTCGCGAAAGTACAGGAACTCGTGGAAGCGACGCACGTCGATGCCGCTGCGGTCGATGTCCCGCGGAGTCTCGTACTCGGTGAACACGTTGTGCAGCGTGAACAGGCTCTTGAAGCCGAAGGCCTTGGCGGCCGCCGGCACCAGGCCCGTCATCCAGTCGTTGCAGTGGACGACGTCGGGCTGCAGGCGCCCGAGCAGCTCATTGATGATGTAGCGCTGGAATGCCTCGGCGCGGTGGATGCGCGGGTGCGCATCGGACTCGCCGTAGACGTCGGACAACGACGAGAAGGCACTGTCGGTGACCAGATGCACCCCGCGGCGACCGAGCGTACGGCCAAGGGCGTCGATCTCGCGGTAGGTGACGCGCGCGACGTCGCGGATCTTCGCGTCGTAGCGCGGCAGGACCACGTGCAGGTCGAAGCGCGCGTCCTCGTGGAAGTGCTGGATCAGGCCTGCCGAGATGTCGCCGAGGCCGCCGCCCTTGGCGCGGATGTAGAGCGCGGCGTTGCCCATGCCTTCGGGAAGCTCGGTGATCTCGGGCGTGCAGATGAGAACGCGTGGGCGCGCACGGCGGCGGTGTCGGGTGGTAAGCTTGCCGGCGGTTGTCATGGAAGATGCTCGCAGCCCGCTTGCGAGCAGCTTCGGAATTAGCACGAAGATTGTCGGCGGACCAAGGCGGCGAGCGCCGCTTCGCCAGGTGAGGCTAGGTCAGCGATCCCGACAGCCGACGGAACGCGCAGGCCGGCTTCCGTCTCCGCGCGGCGGTCTGCGCACCTGCCGTCTCGATCACGCCGCAGAGCTTCGTGCAGCGCATGCGCGACGTATTGAGGATGCGCGCGACAGGCGCCAGCCGGATCGCCGCCTCCAGGGCCGTCACCGTTTGTGCGGCATCTTGAAGCGCACGCCGCGACCGCCGCTGACGCTCGCTGCTTCGTCGGTGATGAACTCGATCCCTGCGCGATCGAACGCCTCCACGACCTTGGTCAGCGTCTCGACGACGCCGCGCACGTTCCCGGCATTGCGCTCCATGCGCTGGATGGTCGGAAGCGACACGCCCGCAAGCGACGCCAGCGTGCGCTGGTCGATGCCGAGCATGGCGCGGGCGGCTCGCACCTGTGCCGCTGTGATCACCTCGTGTGTGCTCCTCGGCCGAACGACCACCATCATGCTTGCCGAAGCCTCACGTCTCAATCCTGATGTCTCACGAATCAGGATTGATCCAGGAACGGTGTCCCGGCCGAGGATGGGCCTCCGCCAGCGAAGCACGTCGCAACTGCACCGGCACCCGCGTTGCGCCGCACGATGAGCGCCTGCGCAGCAACCGCATGCGCCTCGGCAGGTGCGTCGCTCCCCCATGACTACGACTTTTCCGCGGCCGGCGGAGGGGCAACGTTCGTTTCGGCGTCGAAGGGAGAAGACGGCGCACGCTGCGCGTGATGCACCGCTTATGAGTAGGTTGCGTTGCCGCGGCGAGGGGATGGCACGAATGCAAGCACCCTGATCGCGGAAGCAATGCCGACAATCGCCGGCGAAAGGCTGGACAGCCGCCGAATGCGTTGCTCAGACTTGGTCGAAACACGGCCAGCACGACTGGCGAGCGGAGGAGCACCAAATGAAGCCCATCACCGAACTCAAGATACTGACACCAATCTGTGGCGCCGTTCTCGGCGCGGTGATCCTGATGGCCCCGGCGATGGCTGCGGCGCAGGAAGCACCTTCCGACCACCTCAAGTGCTACCGCATCAAGGACACCAAGATGTTCAAACGTGCGGAAGCGAACCTGCAGGCGCAGTCGGACGACTTCGGTCTGCAGAACTGCGAGATCAAGCCGAAAGGCAAGACGTACTGCGTACCGGTGCAGAAGACCGTGACCAATCTGGAAGATGGATCGCCGCTCGAGCTGGGCGGTGACGACCAGAGCGGCGGCCGCATCTGCTACAAGGTCTCGTGCCCGAACCAGGACATCGCGCCCAAGGTCGTGAGCGACCAGTTCGGGACGCGGTCGATCGAGTTCAAGAAGTCGGTGCGTCTGTGCACGCCGGCCGTCGAGGGTGCGTTCCCGACGACGACGCTGCCGCCGACCACGACCACGCTGCCCATTCCGACGACCACGCTTCCGGCGGTTACCACGACGACGCTGCCGACAGCGACGACGTTGCCGGTGCCGACGACCCTGCCGGACGGCGGAACGCTGGAGCTGCCCCTTCTCCAGTGAACGATGAGCGAGCTGATGGTGCGATGGGCGCCTTGCGGCGCCCGCCGTGCCAGGCGGCATGGAGAGGAGAGAGGACGCCGGCAATGCCGGCGTCCTTTTTTTCGCCTGCGCGGCGCTTCTTTCGCGCACCCGGTACGTCGCGCCTTTCAGGTGCCGACCCGCCGCCTGAGCCGCCGGCTACGGGCGCCCTGGCGTGTACGCGCAGCAGCCGGGCTTGCACGGCCACGGCCTCGCGCCGCGCGCGCCCAGGACTCGTGGCGCGCGTCCCTCGAGCCGCGCACGAACGATGTCGACCAGGCCGGCGACGAAGCGGGGCGCAGCGCCGACGCAAGCCGCACGAGAAACTGCCAGGCCGCATCGCACCGCCACCTGCGCTGCCTCCACGTCCAGGTCGAATTTCACCTCCATGTGATCGGCGACGAAGCCGATCGGCACCAGCACCACGCCGGCCACGCCTTGCGGAGGCAGCGTGACGAGATGATCGCGCACGTCCGGCTCGAGCCAGGCCTGGCCCGGCGCACCACTGCGGCTTTGATAGACCAGATCCCACCCCAGAGCCGGCGCAGCGCGCTCGGCGACCAGCCGTGAGGCTTCGCGCAGTTCCTCGACGTAATCGCAGGTGGCAGCCATCGATGCCGGGATCGAGTGCGCGGTGAAGACCAGTCGCGTGCGCTCCCGCGGAACGTCGCCGAGAGCCTCGAGCGCGGCGCGCACGCTGGCGGCCATCGTCTCGATGAAGCCCGGGTGGTTCCAGTACGGCGGAATCTTCTCGATGACCGGGGCCGCGGCGCCGACGGCGGCGCGTGCGCGATCGATGTCGTCGAGATACTGCCGGCACGCCGAGTACGAGCTGTAGGCAGAGGTGGCGATCGCCAGCGCGCGCGTCACGCCGTCGTGCGCCATCTGCGCGACCGTATCCGCGAGCAGCGGCGTCCAGTTCCTGTTGCCCCAGTACACCGGCAGCCGCAGGCCGGCGGCTTGCAGCTCCGCTTCCAGGACCGAGATGAGCTTGCGGCATTCGTCATTGATCGGGCTGACGCCGCCGAAGAGCATGTACTGCCGGGCCACCTGCTCCAGACGCTCGCGTGGTACGCCGCGCCCGCGCGTGACGTTCTCGAGGAACGGCATCACCTCCTCGGGTCCTTCGGGGCCGCCGAAGGAAAGCACCAGGAGGGCGTCGAACGCGCCGTCGCCGGCTGTCGCCCGCAGAGCCATCGTCCGATGCTATCTGCCGGCGGCGCCGCCGCGAAATTGTATCTGCCCTCGTTCCGCGACTACTACTGCCGCATGCGTCAGGTCTGGATACCCAGGGCCGGTCCGCCCGAAGTCCTGGAGGTGCGCGAGGCGCCCGATCCGCAGCCGCAGGCCGGGCAGATGCGGGTTCGCGTCGAGGCCAGCGGCGTCAACTTCGCCGACATCATGGGACGCCTCGGTCTGTATCCGGATCTTCCGGCCATGCCCGTGGTGGTCGGCTATGAAGTCGGCGGCCGCGTCGACGCGGTCGGTGCAGGCGTCGATGAGGCGTGGGTCGGACGCGAGGTTCTGGCCATGACGCGCTTCGGCGGCTACTCGGACGTCGTCTGCGTCCCGGTCAGCCAGGTCTTCGCCCGGCCCGAAGGCATGAGCGCCGAGGAGGGCGCGGCCATTCCGGTCAACTACTTCACCGCCTACCAGCTCGTCATCGTCATGGGCGGCCTGCGCGCCGGCGAGACCATGCTGGTGCACTCGGCCGGCGGTGGCGTCGGGATCGCCGCCACGCAGCTTGCCAAGCACATCGGCGCCACCGTCATCGGCACCGCGTCGCATTCCAAGCACGAGCAGCTGCGACAGCTCGGTGTCGATCATCTCATCGACTACCGCACCGAAGACTTCGAGCAGCGCGCGCGGCAGATCACCGGCGGCCGCGGCGTCGAGCTGATTCTCGATGCGGTCGGCGGCGATTCTTTCAAGAAAGGCTACCGGTTGCTCGCGCCCACGGGGCGTCTCGGCATGTTCGGCATGTCGGCGGCCGCCACGGGCAAGGAGCGCAGCATCCTCGGAGCGCTCAAGACGGTGGCGAGCATGCCGTGGCTGCAGTTCAATCCGCCCGCGCTGCTCAACGCGAACAAGGGCGTCTTCGGCGTCAACCTCGGACACATGTGGGGCGAGGTCGATCGTCTCAGAAAGTGGGGCGACCATCTTCTGGAGCTGTGGAGGCAGGGAGTCGTGCGGCCGCACGTCGATCGCACGTTCCCGTTTGCGCAGGCCGCGGCAGCGCATCACTACATTCAGGACCGCAAGAACCTCGGCAAGGTCCTGCTGGTTCCCTGAAGGCGAGAAATCTTCATGAGCGATCCTGTCGTCATCACCGGTCATGCCCGCACGCCGATGGGCGGCTTTCTGGGCGACCTTTCCAGCGTTTCCGCCACCAGGCTCGGCTCGGTCGCCATCGCCGCCGCCATCGAGCGCGCCGGCGTTGCCGGCGATGATGTCGAGGAAGTGATGATGGGATGCGTGCTGCCCGCGGGCCTCGGACAGGCGCCAGCGCGGCAGGCCGCGCTGGGCGCGGGCATCGCGCACAGCGCCGGATGCACGACCGTCAACAAGATGTGCGGCTCGGGCATGCAGGCCACGATCCTCGCCCACGATGCCATCGCGGCAGGCAGCCGCGGCATCATCGTCGCTGGCGGCATGGAGAGCATGAGCAACGCGCCCTACCTGCTGCCCAAGGCGCGCGCCGGCGCTCGCATGGGCCACAGCGCGGTCAAGGACCACATGTTTTTCGACGGCCTCGAGGACGCCTACGAGCAGGGCCGTCTCATGGGCAGCTTCGCCGAGGAGACGGCGCGCCACTTCGGCTTCACGCGCGAGCAGCAGGACGCGTTCGCAGTCGAGTCGCTGATGCGCGCGCGACGCGCCGGCGACGGCGATTTCACCGCCGAGATCGTGCCGGTCTCCGTGGCCACGCGCAGCGGCGAGCAGATCGTCCGCATCGATGAGCAGCCGGCCAAGGCGGCGCCCGAGAAGATCCCGATGCTCAGGCCCGCTTTTGCCAAGGATGGCACGGTGACGGCCGCCAACTCGAGCTCGATCTCCGACGGAGCCGCGGCGCTGGTGCTGATGCGACAGAGCGAGGCGCAACGACGCGGCCGCGGCGTGGCCGCCGTCATCCGTGGCCATGCGTTCCACGCGCAGGCCCCGGCATGGTTCACGACGGCGCCGGTCGGCGCGATCCAGAAGGTGCTGGCCAGGGCTGGCTGGAGCGCCGAGGACGTCGATCTCTTCGAGATCAACGAAGCGTTTGCCGTGGTGACGATGGCGGCGATGAAGGAGCTGGGCCTGCCGCACTCGCGCGTCAACGTGAACGGCGGCGCATGTGCGCTCGGCCATCCCATCGGTGCGTCGGGCGCCCGCATCGTCTCGACGCTGCTGTCGGCGCTAGAAAGGCGCGGGCTGCACCGCGGCGTGGCGGCGCTGTGCATCGGAGGCGGAGAGGCGACGGCGCTGGCGGTGGAACGGATTTAGGGGATACTTCCGCGCAACGCTCGTCCCGGAGGTAACCGAATGCGATCTACGGCTTCTGTGACTCTTGCGGCTTTCGGCGCCTTGTTTCTCGGTACTGCGCACGCACAGGGAACGGCTGCGCCGGCAGCCGGGACGGCGGCGGCGCACGGCGCGCATGCCGCCGCGGCCGCGCCGACCAAAGCCGTGGCGGTGCTGCGCGCCACCGAAGGCAGCAAGGTCAGCGGCACCATCACCTTCACCAAGGCCGGAGACGGCGTGAAGGTCAGCGGCACCATCAGCGGCCTGACCCCGGGCAAGCACGGCTTTCACGTGCACGAGTTCGGCGACTGCTCGGCGCCCGATGCGACGTCGGCCGGCGGCCACTTCAATCCGACCGGCGAGCCGCACGCGGCGCCCACCGATGCCGCCCGTCACACCGGCGACCTCGGCAACGTCGAAGCCGGCGAGGACGGCACGGCGACCATCGATCACACCGACAAGCGCGCCACGTTCGAGGGCGTCAACAGCATTCTCGGACGCGGGCTGATCGTGCACGCCAAGGCCGACGACCTGAAGACGCAGCCCACCGGCGATGCCGGCGGTCGCGTCGCATGCGCGGTCATCGGCGTGGCCAAACCGTAGCTGCAGGCCTCGCGCCTGCGTCGCACGGCATCGCGCGTCCCAGCGTGGCGCCGGCGCGCGGCGCGGGCGTCAGCGGTGCGGCGTGCGCGTCAGCGGCACTCCGCCCAGAATCACGTGTGCGATCCTGGCGGTGTCCTCGATGCGCGCGGTGGGATCGCCATCGATCAGGACGAGGTCGGCGCGCTTGCCGATGGCAATTTCGCCGAAGTCGGCATCGCGGCGGGCCAGGAATCGAGCCCCGTCGTAGGTTGCGGCGCGCAGCGCCTGTCCCGGAAGCAGGCCCGCCTCGACCAGCTTGATGAGCTCGAGGTGCAGACCGGCACCGGCGATGTTGCCGGGGTTGGCCGCGTCGCTGCCCGCCAGCACCGGAACCCCCGCCGCCATCAGCTTTCCGACGTTGCGCCGGCGCGCATCCCACGACGCCGATGCGGCCTGCATGAAGGACCGCGTCATCTCGTCCTGCGCCGGCGGCGTCTTCAGCAGGCGATCGACGAGCTCGGGCGGTGCCACCTCGCGCTCGATGGGGAGGAAATCCTCCAGCGTCTGTCGCGGCCGACCGCCGAGGTCCCATCCGGCGATGGTCGCGACCACGGGCGTCGGCTTCTCGGCCAGTGCGGCCACCGCCTCTTCGGTCAGCTCGTCGCGCCACGGCGAATGCGCCAGCGCATCGGCGCCGGCGCGCACCGCCATCAGCGTTTCGGCGGAATCGCCGATGTGGACGATGGAGCGGATGCCGGCGTCATGCCCGGCAGCGATGATCGCGGCCAGGGCCTCGGCCGTCAGATTCGGGACGTCGCCGCGCGCGCCTGCGTCGACGGTGATCTTGAGCATGTCGGGCCGATGCTCGACCAGCTCGGCCACCGCCTCGCGCGCGTCCTGAGGCGTCGCGATTTCGCGCGTGGCACGCGGCAGCACGTACCACTTCAGATACCAGGGCAGCCACTCGCGCAGCACCTCGGCCGGATGCCCGCCATGGGCGGTGAAGACCGGGCCGGCGGCGAACACACGCGGACCGAGCCTTTGCCCATCCGCGATCTCCGCGCGCAGCTCGAACACGGCCGGGGAAAGATTGCCGAGGTCCAGCACCGTCGTCACGCCGGCATAGAGAAATGCCGCAAGCGTCTGGTCGAGATCGGGAAGCGAGCCGGTGGCCCCGGGCGGATTCGAGGAGGAGCCGGTGTGCGTGTGCGTGTCCACGAAGCCGGGAAGCAATGTGCCGCCATTGCCGGCCAGCTCGGGGACGCCGCCGCAATCGAGCCCGCAGACACCGACCGCCGCGATCCTGCCGTCGCGGATCAGAACGTCGGCGGTGCCATCGGCCAGGCGCGCGCGCGGCGCATCGAACACGCGCACGTTGCGGATGACCAGAGAGGCTGCGTCTCCGGCCGGTCTCTGGACCAGAGGCGGCTGTTCGCCGCAGCCCGCCAGGAGCAGCAGCACCGCAGCGGCGACAGCGCGCATCGAGCTTGCCATGCCGGCAAGTACTACGGCGGCTGCCGCGAATCCAGACAGCGCGGCTCTTCACGTTTCTTCCTGCCGATGGCGATGCGGCCTCGGATGCAGGCAGCACCTCCACGTCTGCCATAGCGGGAGGAAGCGGCTTTCTGTTTCCGTACGGCTGCGATTGAATCGACGAAATGGCTTCCCCGCAGGAACAGCCGCGCGGCAGCGACGTCGAGGAACTGCTGGCGGCGGAGGACGCGCTGGTCGCGGCGCGCCGGCGGCGTCTCGCGCTGATCGGCGGCGCGGCCGCCATTGCTGCCATGCTGTGGTGGGCGATGGGCCCCGACGATGATTCGCAGCGCGTGCAGTATCGCACCGAGGCGGTTGCGCGCGGGCCGCTGGTCGTCACCGTCAGCGCCACCGGTGCGCTGCAGCCCACCAATCAGGTCGAGATCGGCAGCGAGCTTTCGGGCGTCATCGACACCGTCCACGTCGACTATAACGATCGCATCACGAAAGGCCAGGTGCTGGCGCGGCTGGATCTCTCCAAGCTGCAGGCCGAGGCGCTGCAGTCGCAGGCGGAGCTCGACGTGGCCAAGGCGGGCCTGCAGGAAAAGAAGGCCACGCTTGCCGAGGCCGAAGCCGCGCTGTCGCGTCTGGTTGCGGTGCGAAAGGCCAGCGGCGGACGCGTTCCGTCCAGGCAGGAGATGGACAATGCCGAAGCCGCCGTTGCACGCGGCCGCGCGGCGGTCGCCAACGCGCAGGCGCAGATCGAGCTTGCGCAGGCCAAGGTCGACTTCGACCGCACCAACCTGGCCAAGGCCGAGATCCGCTCGCCCATCGACGGCGTGGTGCTCAGCCGCGAGGTCGAGCCGGGCCAGACGATCGCCGCCTCGTTTCAGGCGCCCAAGCTGTTCACGCTGGCCGAAAGCCTCGAGCAGATGGAGCTCGAGGTGGACGTCGACGAGGCTGACGTCGGGCAGGTGCGCGAAGGACAGGACGCCACGTTCACGGTCGACGCGTATCCGGATCGGCGCTTCCCGGCGCGCATCACGCAGCTTCGCTATGCATCCGAGACCGTCAACAACGTGGTCAGCTACAAGGCCGTGCTCGAGGTGCGCAACGAGGACCTGGCGCTGCGTCCGGGCATGACCGCCACCGCCGAGATCGTCGTGGCCACGCTCGAGCAGGCGACGCTCGCCCCCAACGCCGCGCTCCGCTTCGTTCCGCCCAGGACGCGCGAGGACGACCGCAGCCTGTTGCAGAAGATCGTTCCGTTCAGCCGCCGGCGCGGCGGGCCGCAGCGCAGCGAGGAGCCCAAGGGACGCACGCGAACGGTCTATCGCCTCGAGGATGGCGAGCCCGTCGCCGTCACCATCACCACCGGACTGACCGACGGACGCATGACCGAAGTGGTCGAAGGCGAGCTGCGCGAGGGCGAGGATCTGATCGTGGACGCCACTCCACCGAACACGCAGTGAGCACGGCAGGCTTCAACGGCAATGCGCCGCTGATCCGGCTTCGCGGCGTACGCAAGATCTACGGCAGCGGGCAGGCCGCAATGCATGCGCTGCGCGGCATCGACCTCGACATCGACCGCGGGGAGTTCGTGGCGGTGATGGGGCCGAGCGGCTCGGGCAAGTCCACGTGCATGAACATCGTCGGTTGCCTGGATACGCCGAGCGGCGGCAGCTATCGCTTTCGGGACGTGGAGGTCACCACGCTGTCGCGGCGCCAGCGGGCGCTGCTGCGACGCTTCTGGCTCGGCTTCGTCTTCCAGGGCTTCAACCTGCTGCCGCGGACCACAGCCGTCGAAAACGTGGAGCTGCCGCTCATGTATCGCGGCACGCGGCCGCGCGAGCGGCGCGCCGCCGCACTCGCGGCCATCGAGGAGGTGGGCCTGCGCGGATGGGAGACGCATACGCCCGCGGAGCTTTCGGGAGGACAGCAGCAGCGCGTGGCCATCGCACGGGCGATCGTCACCAGGCCTTCGCTGCTGCTGGCGGACGAGCCGACGGGCAATCTCGACTCGGCGCGCAGCATCGAGATCATGGAGCTGCTGCAGCGCTTCAACCGCGACGCCGGAATCACCATCGTCATGGTCACGCACGAGCAGGACATGGCACGCTACGCGCGCCGCATCGTGCACTTCAGCGACGGGCTGGTATCGTCCGACCGGGAGAACCGCTGATGTGGCGGGACACTCTGCTGCTGGCGCTGCGGCAGATCCGCCGCAATGCGCTGCGCTCGTTCCTGACCGTGCTCGGGATCGTGATCGGCGTGGCCGCGGTCATCACGATGGTGACGGTGGGCGGCGGCGCCACGGCCAAGATCAGCGCCGACATCTCCAGCCTGGGCAGCAACATCCTCTACGTGTCGCCGGGTCAGGGACGCGGCCCCGGGCGCGGATCCTCCACGTCCAGGCCCTTCACCGAGCGCGACGTGGAGGTGCTGGCCGAGCAGGTCGGCTCGCTGCGGGCGGTCGCGCCGACGTCCTCGAGCGCCGCGGTGGTGGTGTATGGCAATGCCAATCGCAACACGACGATCGTCGGCACCAACAACGACTACTTCGTGGCGCGTGCCTGGCCGCTGGTGTCGGGGCGCGTGTTCAACGACGCGGAGTTGCGCTCGGGTAAGGCGGTCTGCGTCATCGGGCAGACGGTGCGGGAGGAGTTGTTCGGCGGCGTCGATCCGGTCGGCGAGCTGATCCGCGCCGGCAAGGTGACGTGCCAGGTCATCGGCCTGCTCGTGGCCAAGGGCCAGTCCGGAATGGGGACCGACCAGGACGACACCGTCATCATGCCGCTGCACACGCTCCAGCGCCGCCTGACCGGCAATCAGGACGTATCGTCGATGCTGGTATCGGTGGACGAGAGCACGTCGACGGAGAAGGCCGCGCGCGACATTCGCCTGCTCATGCGCGAGCGGCGCCATCTGTCCACGGGGGAAGAGGACGACTTCACCGTCTTCGACATGAAGGAGATCACCGCCACGCTCACCGGCACGACGCGCGTGCTGACGACGCTGCTCGGAGCGGTGGCCGCCGTCAGCCTGCTGGTGGGCGGCATCGGCATCATGAACATCATGCTGGTGTCGGTCACCGAGCGGACGCGCGAGATCGGAACTCGCCTGGCCGTGGGCGCGCTCGAAGGGGAGGTGCTGCTGCAGTTCCTCGTCGAGGCGGTCGTGCTGTCGCTGATCGGCGGCCTGATCGGCATCACCCTGGCGATCCTGGCGGCCATCGCCATCACCCGCGGGATGGAGATCCCGTTCATCCTCGACCTCGGCATCGTCGCGATCGCGTTCGTCTTTTCGGGCGCCATCGGCGTGATCTTCGGGTTCTTCCCGGCGCGGCGCGCGGCGCGCCTCGATCCCATCGAGGCGCTGCGACATGAGTAGAGGGCGCCTGCCGCTGCCGACGCTCGGCATTCTCTGCGCCGTGCTGGCCGGCGGCTGCATCACCGTCGGTCCCGACTACCGCCCGCCGCCGGTGCCGTCGCTGCGCGAGTGGAACGCGCCGCTGCAGGGCGGCCTGGAGGCAGGGGCACAGGAGCTTGCGCAGTGGTGGCGCCTGCTCGGCGACCCGGTCCTCGACGATCTCATAGCGCGTGCGCTGGCAGGCAATACCGACGTTTCGCGCGCGATGGCCGCCGTGCGCGAAGCGCGTGCGCGCCGTACGGGCGCCATCGCTTCGCTGTTTCCCACGGCCGACCTCAGCACCGCCTATCAGCGGCAGAAGCGTGCGAGCAGCTCCGCGAGCGGGAGCGGCGGAAGCGGCGGCTCCGGCGGCAGCTTCGATCTGTTCTCGGCCGGCTTCGATGCGGGCTGGGAGATCGACCTGTTCGGCGGCGTGCGCCGCGACATCGAGCAGAGGCAGGGCACGCTGGAAGCCGCGCGTGCCGACCTGCGGAGCGCGCTCGTCAGCGTCACGGCCGAGGTGGCGCGCAACTACGTCGAGCTGCGCTCGCTGCAGGAGCGCATCGCCATCGCCATCGACAACGCCGAGAGCCAGGCGCAGACGCTGCAGATGACGCGGTGGCGTTTCGAGGCGGGCCTGGTGGGCGATCTCGACGTGCAGCAGGCGACGTACCAGCTCTCCGAAACGCGAGCGCGCATTCCGACGCTGGAGAGCGAGATGGCCCAGGCGCGCCATCGTCTGGCCGTGCTGCTGGCGCTGCCGGCGGGCTCGCTCGATGCGGGGCTGAGCACGGAGCAGCCGCTTCCGGCTGCTCCCGCGCGCATCGCCGTCGGTGTTCCGGCCGATCTGCTGCGCCGCCGACCCGATGTGGCGGCCGCCGAACGCCGCCTCGCGGCCGCGACCGCCGCCATCGGCGTGGCCACGGCCGATCTGTATCCGAAGCTGACGCTGAACGGATCGCTCGAGCTGTCGGCAACGAGCGTAAGCGGCCTCGACGACGAGGCCGCTCGCGGCTACGGCATCGGCCCGAGCGTTCGCTGGAACCTCTTCGATGCCGGCCGCATCCGCGCGGAGATCGCGGCGCGCTCCGCACGAGCCGACCAGGCGCTGTCCGACTACGAGGCGGCGGTGCTGGCAGCGTACGAGGAAGGAGAGAACGCCCTGGTGGCGTTCGCGCGCGAGCAGGTGCGTCGCGATCGCCTCGCACACGCCGTGGGCGCGGCGCGCGAGGCGGAGCGGCTGGCGCGCACGCAGTACGAGAATGGCGTGATCGATTTCCAGTCGGTGCTCGAAGCGCAGCGTGCGCGCCTCGGCCTGGAGGAATCGTTGGCGGTAAGCCGCGCAACCGTGACAACCAATCTGGTCGCGCTCTACAAGGCGCTCGGCGGCGGCTGGCAGAGCGATGCACCAGGCAGCGTCATCGCCGCAACCGCCGGCGAGGAAGACCCGGCGCTCAGTACACGAACGGAATGATGCGCCACGGCACGCGCCGGCAGTATTCCTGCCAGAGCTCGCCGTAGCGCTCGGCGCAGCGCCGGTCGTCGTCGGCCTGCCGCGGGAAGAGCAGCGCGACGTAGTAGAGCGGGTACAGCCACGGTGCCAGCACGGCGGGATAGCCGAGGCTGAGCGTGAGGCCGCACGCCATCAGGATCTCGCCCAGGTAGTTGATGTGGCGCGACAGGCCCCAGAAGCCGCCGGTAAGGACGTGACGGCCCTGCGCGCTGAGCGGGCGCGGGTCCAGGATGCCGAAGGCCTTGGCGTGGGGATCGCGCTTGAACTGGAACTTCTGCAGGTTGGCGCCGCGCGAGAGCACCCAGCCGCCGAAGAACATCATCGCGCACAGCACCAGCGCCGGTGCCGACGTGTCAGGGTCGGGAAGCTCGGCCACTGCCCACAGGCCCACGCAGTAGAAGAACGGGTAGAACACGAGGCATCCCCACCCCAGCTTGAAGCCGACGCGCTCGGCCATGAAGTCGTAAGTGTAGAGATGGACCTCTTCGAAGTTCAGGTACTCGACGACGAAGAAGCTGAACATCGCCGCGTACAGGAACACGCCCGGTGACGGGTCGTCGGGATGCAGCATCACGTGATGCGCAGTGAAGGAGAGGATGTTCAGCTCGAGCATCACCGCGCCGATCAGGTAGAGCACCATCTTGGCGTCGAGCATCCCGCCGAAGGCCTGCGGATTCTCCCAGCGTCCGAGGTAGAGTTCCTCCAGCAGGCTCCTGCCGGGCACCGGCGGCGCCGGCAGCACGATGGCGAGAGTGAAGACGAGGCCGAGCGCGCAGGCGCCGGCCGCCATCTCCCAGCGATGGACGTAGAAGGCGTCCCACGCCAGCAGTCCCGAGGCGCAGGCCGCAGCCCACAAGGCAATGGCAATGGCGAGCACGCGCAGGCCGTTGAGCCGGTAGCGCAGGCGGGCGCCGGTGGTCTTATCGGTGACGTAGCCGTCGACCCAGCGTCCGGGCACCACCACGTGCAGCGCCAGCAGCACGGCGTAGATCAGCGACGGCCAAAGGAACGCTGGCATGACGGCACCTCCCTCGTGGGTGGTCGATGAACACAGGGTGCGGCGCTGCCGCAGCCGCACGGTCATGTACGACAGCGTCGGCCGCGATTCCAGACACGCCCCCGGCCGCCGAAGATCCGTGGCGTGACTCGCCCGTTTCCATTATCTTTTTGAATGTCGGGTCCCCAACGTCGTCGTTGAGGCAGGGACCTGATTCCGTAGCGGGACGATCAGGCCTCGACGAGGAAGAGAGATGAAAAAGCTTGGGATGATTTTGGCGGCGGTCGCGATGACGGTCTCGCTGTCGGCAACGGCAGCGGATGCCGGGTGGCGCGGCGGACATCGCTGGGGCGGCCACTGGGGTGGTCATCACCATCATGGTCACCACGGCGCGGCGATCGCGCTCGGTATCACCGGCGCGATCCTGGGAGGCGCGGCGCTGGCGCACTCGTACAGCTATCCGCGCTACTACTACGGACCCGGCTACTACTCCTACGGTCCGCGCTACTACTACCCTGCGCCCGTTCGCCGGTACTACTATCCGCCGCCGGGGTACTACTACCCGTACTGATTCCGAGGACTCGCTCCTCCGGATGCGCGTATCGCCCGCGGCGGCAGCCCCGTCGCGGGCGATCGCGTTTCGGAGGAGCGCAGTCATCGCGAACGGACAACCGACAACGAAAACTACTTCTTGCTATCGCCTCTGCTGAAACCGTATCTTTGCGGTCAAGAGCGCGTGGCCGCGACAGCGAGCGCGGAACGTGCGATTGCGCCCCGACGTTTCGGGTAAATCGATCGCCCGCATTACGAGAGCGCGTTTGCTGCGCCCGGCTGCGACACCGTAGCCGGGCGCAGTTCGGTTCGCAGCGCGTCTTCGGTGCCGGCCCCTTGTCCGCCACCGGCGCGTTGCGCCTTCCGCGCGCCGTCACGCATCTTTTCGAGCGGTCCCGCTGCACCGACGGCGGGCGGTGGAGCTGCCTCAGTCCGGCGCCTTGCCGAGGAAGCCGAGGTGCTCGAGCGCGCGCTGCAGCCGCGGGTCGTCCTTGGCCAGCGGCGGCAGCCATGTCCGCACGCGCTCGCGATTCCACCAGCGCCCCTGCTCATCGTCCGGGTCGGCGAATTCGTACCGGTACTGCGTCGCGCGGATGAAGCGCGGCGGCCCGTTCGGAAACGGGTTCTCCGCGAACAGCGACAGCGCGCCCTCGTCGCCGTGCAGCAGCTTCCAGACCAGGTGCAGCGTCCAGGGATAGTCCTCGGCGCGGCTCATCGACGCGAACCACATCTGCCAGTCCAGCCGCGGCTGGTACGGCGCGACCAGCGGCGGCATCCGATCGACGTCCACCGGCAGCGCGACGTACCGATAAGGCTGCCAAAGCGCGCGCTCGTCGGGCACGACAGCGTGGGTGCCTTCGAAGATCACGTTCATCCGTACCTTGCCGACGGTGCCGAAGGCGCCGTAGGTGTTGACCAGCGCCAGAGGGTCGAACGACGTGTTCATGATCTGGCTTGCCGACAGCATGTTGAACGCCGGCGGAAGGCTCAGCACCACCACCAGCGCCGTGACTGCCAGCGAGGCGCGGCGCATGGCCACGCTCGGCTCCGCGCGCTCCTGCGCAGCCATCGAGCGGCGGACCAGCGGCGCCGGAAGCAGGCGCCTCCAGAAGGCGTCATCGAAGCACGCCAGCGCCGGCACGATCGTCAGCCAGTTCAGGAACGAGAGATTGCCGCTGAGAATCAGCGTGAGCTGGAAGGCGACGATGACAACGCCGGCGAGGTAGCGAGCGCGGCCGCCGATCCACATCAGCCACGGCGCGACCAGCTCGGCGAGGTGATTGAAGGCCACGCCGGCGCGCAGCGCCGGGCGCGGAAGGAAATGAAACCAGCGGCTGAGCGGATTGGGCAGCGGCTGGGTCTCGAAGTGGTAGTCGAGCGCCGTCAGGTCGCGCCACACCGGATCGCCGCGCAGTTTGATGAGGCCGGCGCCGAGCATGATGCGGAAGATCAGCCAGCGCATCAGCGCCACGATCGCTCGCGGCGGCTCGCGGCGCGGGAAGGGCCGCCCGTCGAGCAACGGGCACAGAAAGATGGCCAGGAACCCGGTTTCCAGCAGCTGAATCTCCCAGCCGTAGCCGTACCAGTCCTGCCCCACGCGCACGATGGACATGTACAGCAGCCACAACGCGGCCATCATCAGTGCGTTGGCGTAGCCGGCCGCGACGATGCAGGCGATGGCGAGACCGCTCCACGCCACGGCCTGCAGCGCCGCGTCCGAGGTGTCGATCCAGAACAGCGAAGGAACCCGAGCAACCGCCGCGGGCGCCGACCCGAAATGCTCGCGCACGCTTTGCAGGAAGACCGCCGCCGGCATCAGACCCTGCGAGCCGATGAGCGCCGGCAGCTGGCGCACCGCCGCCAGAAAGGCGACGGCATAGACCGTGCCGAGCAGGCGCAGGATCACGAAGCGCGTGAGCCAGTACTGCGGCGGCGTGCCCGGCTTACTCATTGTCGGTTGCGTGGCGGCCATGACCGGTGCGCCAAGGCGACGGCGCCGTCACCTTTTTCTTGCGGTCGTTGAAACGGTTGCCGGCATGGCCGTCAACATGGAGTCGGCAGCAAGAGCGCGTGTGCATCGCCTTGCGTAGGGCCGATGCTCGGGACATATCGCTGCGACCGTTCCAGGGGGACGACGGACATGGCTGGACCGCTGCTGCGCTTGGAGAAGCTCTTTGCGAGCTCGAGGAACATCGAGTCGTTTCCCGCTGGCGCCACCGTCTTTCAACAGGGCGAAGCCGGCGATTCGATGTACGTCGTGCTCGAAGGGACCGTCGACATCATGCTCGGCGACAAGCTTCTCGATCTTTCGGGCCCCGGGGATCTGCTGGGCGAGATGTCGCTGATCGACAACAAGGCGCGCAGCGCGACCGCGGTGGCACGCACCGACGTCAAGCTGGCGCGCGTCGACGAGAGCGCGTTCCTGACGATGGTGCAGGAGACCCCGTTCTTTGCGCTGCACGTGATGCGAGTGCTCGTGGAGAGGATGCGTCGCTCGCGCGCGCGCCTTTGACGGCGAGCAGGCGCGGTCACGCGTTCCCTTCGCACGACGCACCACGTCCGGCGCGCCAGCGTCGTCTCCTGCAAGTCGGAAGTCAGGCCGCTTCCTGCTCGGCCGGCGCGCCGCGGCGCTCGACGCGTGCGAGCTCGACGATGCGCCGGGCGACTTCTTCCATGAGCTGATCGCGCGTCTCGATCGAATAGCTGCTCGCGTCGATGGGCTCGCCCACATGAACCTCGGCCGTGCAGCCGAGCTGCAGGCTGCGAAAGGTCTTGGGCGGAAGCACCTGCCCCGCGCCGCGAATGCCGATCGGCACGATCTGAGCCCCGGTCTCGAGCGCCAGCATGAATCCGCCCTTCTTGAACGGACCGAGCCGCCCATCGCGCGAGCGCGTCCCTTCGGGCGCCACCCACAGCACGATGCCGCTCTCCATCTTGGCACGCGCCTGGGCCAGATCGCGGATCGCCTGCTCGCGGTTCCTGCGATCGATGGAGGCGAACTCGCCGGCGCGCAGGCCGCGGCCCCAGATCGGAATCGAGAACAGCTCCTTTTTGGTCAGCATGCGGATGGAGCCGGGCAGCGCGACGAAGATCAGCGGGATGTCATAGAGGCTCGAGTGGTTGCTCATCAGGATCGTCGGCTTGCCGTCATTGCCGAAGGTGATCCCGCGCGGATTGACGACGCGGCAGCGAAGCTCGGCCAGGTCGATCAGACGGCGCGACCACCAGCGCAGCCGCTCGTCGCCGACCGAGCGGCGGAAGGTGCCGCGATAGACTTCCCAGATCGTTGCGATCGAGATGCGCAGCGTCGCCGACACGGTGCGGACTAGAATCACTGCCGAGCGTGCGAAACCGGCCTTCAAGATGCTGCCCGAGGGCCTCGCTGCCGAGGCCGTTGGGCGAGCCTAGCAGGACGGGCGCAGATCGTGAAGCTACGCGACGGCGCTGCCCTGGCGCTCGCGCCGCCGCAGCAGCGCGTGGATCCTGTCATCGGTGATCACGCCCGGCTCCGTGCTTTCGAAGAAATCCACGAGAAGCTCGGCAAAGCGCAGCGGCTCGTCGCGATGCGGGAAGTGGCCGGCGCCGTCAAAGACCTCCAGGCGGCTGCCGGGTATGGCAGCGTGCGCCTCGTGCGCATGCCGAACCGGAATCATCGGGTCGCGCGCGCCCCAGACGATCATGGCCGGCAGCCCCACGTCCAGAAGGTAGAGGCGGTCGGTGGCGCTGACGCGCTGTCCGCGCACGTCGACGATGGTGCGTAGCGTGTGGAGGAAGGCGCGCCGGCAGTCGGCGTCGCCGAGCGAGCAGAAGCCGCGCCATGCCTCCTCCAGATCCGGCCCCACGCGCAGGCCCAGGCGCGCGAGGAAGCCTGCGGCATTGTCGATGGCATCGCGAATGCCGGCGGCGCACATCAGCGGCAGCACCCACTCCGACCCGGGCAGCGTGGCGGCGCGCAAAATGGCGTGCACCTCCTCGCCGAGGCCGCCGCTGGAGACGAGCACCAGGCGCTCGCAGCGCTCAGGGAACTGGTAGGCGAACTGCATCGCCACGCCGCCACCCAGAGAGTGCCCGACCACGCTGGCCCGAGAATGTCCCAGCACCGCCATCAGGTCGCGAATGCCGCTGGCGTACGCGCCGAGCGAATAGTCGCCGCGCGGCTTGGCCGAGCTGCCGTGGCCGAGCAGGTCGGGAGCGACGACGGTGTAGTTGCGCGCAAGATGCGGAATGAGCTCGTCCCAGGTCGCCGAGCTGCCTGCAATGCCGTGGATGAGAAGAACCACGGGTCCACGGCCTGCGGTCCGGTAGCGGATGAGATGACCGTGCAGCAGCACTTCACGCATGGCGGTAGCTTCTTTCATCGCTTTTTCTCGGTGTTCGCCGTCAGCGTCGGCTTTTTCGGAAGATGGCGGAGTCCCATCCACGCCAACGCCGCAATGTGGCTGGCGACGGTCTCGACCGCCGGTGGCTTGCTGCTCTCGGTCCACCACTGGCCGACGAAAGCGACCATGCCCACCAGCGCGTGCGCGTAGATGGGCGCGGCCTTGGCGTCGTAGCCGGCCTTGCGGAACTGGTCGGTGAAGATGGCGCCGACCCGGTCGGCGAGGTCGTACATCAGCGCCGGCATCTCTCCGGTGCGTTTGGACGCCGGCGCATCGCGCAGCAGCATCGCAAAGCCCTCGGGGCGCTCCTTGACGTACCGCAGGAAGGCCAGCGCCGCCTGCTCGAGCCGCTCGCGCGGCGTGCCGACCGAGATGGCATCGACGATGCAGGTGACGATGTGCTCGATCTCGCGGTCGACGACGACGGCGTAGAGTCCTTCCTTGCCGCCGAAGTGCTCGTAGACGATGGGCTTGGAGATCTTGGCGCGCTCGGCGATCTCTTCGACCGATGCCGCCTCGTAGCCGCGCTGGGCGAAGACCTTGCGACCGATGTCCACGAGCTGCGCCCGCCGCGCCGACGAAGAGAGTCGCGGTCCTTTATCGTCCCTGCCCATTGCGTCTCCCGGCCACCTTGACTGCGGCAGGCTTGATACGCAACCGTAACCTACGGCTCCGTAAGCGAAGACCCGCGGCTTCGACACCCGCGCCGGTCGCACTTTTCGCCTTGCTTCAGAAGGGCGCCCAGCGATGATGGCGGCCGTCGCGAAGGCACTCCACGGCCGGCGCGGCAGAAAACCTAGGAGGACTCCGATGGCGGCTCTGGGCCGTGCGGCCATCGCGGTGTCCCGGGACGCCTACGTGCGTCCGGGGCGATATCGCTTTCCATTCCCACCATTTCCCCGCGGCTGGTTCGCGGTTGCCTGGGGCGAGGAAGTTCCCGCCGGCGCCGTCGTCCCGCTCCACTTCTTCGGTCGCGATCTCGTGGCGTTCCGCACCGAGCAGGGCCAGGCGGTCGTCGCCGACGCGCACTGTCCTCACCTCGGCGCGCATCTCGGCTACGGCGGCGTCATCGAGGACAACTGCATCCGCTGTCCCTTCCATCACTGGAAGTTCGACGAGAGCGGGCGGTGCGTGGAGATCCCGTTCCAGAGCCGGCCGTCGTCGCGTGCGCGGCTGCATCGCTGGCCGGTGGCCGAGGTCGACGGAATGATCCTCGTCTGGCACGACCTCGACGGTTCCGAGCCCGACTGGTTCGTGCAGCCGATGAGCGAGGCCCAGGCGTTCTGCACCCCGCAGGCGCCGGCGGACTGCAGCTGGACGCTGCGCACGCACGTGCAGGAGATCTGCGAGAACGCTTACGACATCGCGCATTTCCCGGCAGTGCACGGCATGGGACTTCCGCCCAACGCGCAGCTGACGTTCGAAGGCGAGCGCTCCACCGTCACGTTCGATACCCTGTCGAACGGACAGGCGTTCGGCCTTCCGGGCGAGTTTCCGACCAAGGTGCGCATGGACCTGCAGGGGCTTGGTGTGCTGCAGGCCGACACGGTGCTGCCGGAGTTCGGCTTCTGCTTCCGCAACTCGCTCTACATGACGCCGATCGACGAGGAACACATCTGCCTGCGCGCGGCGATGAGCGTTCGCAAGCTCGGGGACGACGACACGACGGCCTCGCTGCAGGAAGTGTGGGTCAAGACGTTCGCGATGGATCTGCCGAAGGACTTCCAGATCTGGGAGAACAAGGTCTACGTCGCCCGGCCCGAGCTTTCGCGCGTCGACGGGCCCATCGGCCGCATGCGTCGCTGGGCGCACCAGTTCTACGAGCTGGCTGCCGAGCCGGCGGCCGCCGACAACATCCTGCAGATGACCGCGGCCGACCCGCAGACCGAAGGCCGTCAGATGGCGGCAGCCGTCGGGATCGTGAAGTAGAACGTCGCCCCGCCGCCCGGCCGGCCTTCGGCCCAGACGGCGCCGCCGTGGCGGCGCACGATCCGCTCCACGGTGGCCAGGCCGATGCCGCTGCCCTCGAACTCGCGGCTGTTGTGCAGCCGCTCGAACGGTTTGAAGAGCTTGTCCGCATAATGCGCGTCGAAGCCGGCGCCATTGTCGCGCATGAAGAAGACCGTCTGTCCCGTGGGCAGGCGGCCGGCGCCGAAGTGGATGACCGCGTTCTGCGTCTGCGACGTGAACTTCCATGCATTGTCGAACAGGTTGGCGATGACGTCGCGGACCAGCGTCGGATCGCCCGTGCACGACATGTTCTCGTCGATCTGCACCTCGGCGTGGTCGGTCATCCACATCTCGCGAATCTCCGACAGCACATCAATGGCGAGCTGGGTCAGATCGATCCTCTCGCGCTTGAGCTCGGCGCGCGAGACGCGTGACAACTTCAGCAGATCGTCGATCAGCCGCCCCATGCGCTGGCTGGCCGAGCGCGCGCGCGCCACATAGGACATGCCGCGGTCGCCCAGAACCTCGCCGTACTCCTCGCCGATGAGGTAGCAGAAGCCATCGATGCTGCGCAGGGGCGTGCGCAGGTCGTGGCTGACCGAATACGAAAACGCCTCGAGCTCGCGATTGGCGTCGCGCAGCTCGGCAGTGCGCCGCTCCACGCGCTCGTTCAGATCGTCGTTGAGGCGGCGGATCTCCTGCTCGACCTTCTTGTGCTCGCCGATGTCGGTGACCGTGCCGATGTAGCTGACGATCTCACCCTGCTCGTTGCGCTCCTCGACGCCGCGGCAGATCACCCACAGGGACTGGCCGTCGGTGCTGGGCACCCGGAAGGTCAGCCGCCTCGGCTCGCCGGGGCTCCAGAGCGTGGCGTTCCACTCCTGCCAGACGCGGTCGCGGTCGTCGGGATGGATCCATTCCAGGCAGTGGCGGCCGATGGCCTCGTGCGTCGGAACGCCGACGAGCTCGCTGAAGCCCGCGTTGACGTAGAGGAAGAAGCCCTGCGGATCGATGCGGACGATTCCGATGGGCGCCGTCTCCGCCAGCAGCCGGTAACGGTCTTCGCTGGCGCGAAGGCTGGCCTGGGTCTGGCGAAGCTCGGTGATGTCGAGCGAGACGCCGACGGCCGCGCCGCCGCCGGTGTCGTCATACGTAATGTAGGTCAACGCCGACCAGCCGGTGCCGGCCAGGGCGCCGTCGGACTCGTGGTAGACCGTCTCGCCCTCCAGGGCGCGCTTAATGTAGTCGGCGACCTCCGGGAAGATCTCGAATGCATTGAGGCCGAGGATGCTGTGCGGCGGCACCGGCAGGACCTTGAAGCCGCCGCCGATGCTCTCGGTGATGGTGCCGTCGCGTTCGATCCGAAAGCAGATGAACGGCAGCGACAGCATGCCGTGCAGCACGCGCGCGGCGAACGGCGGGATCTCGATGGCTTCGGTGTTGCGCTTGGCGAGCTTGGCTTCCAGCTCTCGGACGTGCGCGCGCAGAAGCTCGAGCTCGGCTTCGACCGCAGGGTCGGGCCGGCTCGCCCTCAGGATCATGCTCGTGCTTGCCAGTCTTTGGGACTTGCTCATCCAACTCCTCACGAGGCTGGACGAGCGATCGATCTTCGCGCGGAGACCGCCCAGCAAAGCGGCCCGGGCGCAAAAAAGCATCAAGTACGCTGCCGTGTAAAGAAAAAAATCAGCAACGGTCGCGGGCGTTTACAGAGAGACGACGTCGCGGCTTCGCGAGGTGCGGGATTTGCCGCGAAATAAGGGACGATTCTCCACCTGTTCTCTGCGGCGGCATCGCTCCGCGCCTCGCGAGGTACGCCACTTTTGCGTCCCTCGGTTGGGGGTGAGCATTCACGGACGGGTGGTGCGGGCTTTCGGCGGCACATTTATGCGCCCTGCCGCACCGCCGTGAACCCCCACGGCCGCTGCGCCACACGCAAAGTCTGTATATTCCAATCGTTACGGCAGCGGGCGCCTTGGCACGACGCCTGCTCTGACAGGTCGCGGTTTCTTCGGAAGCCGTGTCCCTCCCCGGCAGCGGCCCAACGCAGGGGAGTGGACGGCGCGCGTCCGTTGTGGAGACGGGCGCGCGCCACCCCTCCTGCCGGGGAGGAACGGCTCCCCCTCATTTACCCGCGCGCGCCGCTACGTCCAGGCCCTCGAGGGCACCGGGTGCAAAAACTTCAGCGCAAGATGCCGGTAAGTGCGGTCATTGCGCTCGCAGCCATGAGGAAGTCCCGGTGAAGTTGGAGCTGACGGCCGGACTCGAACCGGCGACCTGCTGATTACGAATCAGCTGCTCTACCAACTGAGCTACGTCAGCCTGAGAGGATGCGGCGCCGAGGCCGCAAAGCGACGGCCTATATAGCCGCGCCTCGCCCTGGTTCAAAACCTGGAGGAAGGCAGCTCTTGGTCCAAACCGATGCCCATGATGCGGCGGCTGGACGGCAGCGAGCGCGCCAGCCTGAGCGCAGGACGTTGGCCGTGGCGCCCGAGGCCCGGCAACGGCACAGCGCCGCGCCGGGCACAGGATCTCGCGACAAACCTGAGACGGCCGCGAGACAATATGATACACACGCCAGCCGATGGGGCCGGTAAGGGGGAAACTGGGCACCTGGGAGCGCACGGTGAAGCTCGACCTGCAGAGCCGCTACACGCTGGCCATCGGCGGCCTGATGTTCACGGCGCTGATGATGCTGCTGATCGCGATGACGGCAGAGAATCGCTCCTTCACGCGGGACCTGGAGCGGGCAACTTCCAGCGCCATGGAAGGAGCGCTGCAGCGCCAGGGCGAGAAGCAGGCTCTGTCGGTCGCCTCCGTGCTCGCCGGTCGCCTGATCCACGGCCTGCGCGATCTCGATGTTCACGAGATCGCGAAGGTCACCGCCGAAACGCGCATGTATCCCTCGGTGCTGTCGGTGCACGTCCTCGACCCCAACGGGACGGTCATTGACGACGGCACGCCCGCCAACGCGGCGGCGGGCACCAGCATCCCCGCACGATGGAGCAAGGCCGTCCTCACGGAGCTCCATCCCATCGTCTCTGCCGGAATGGAGTCACTGCGGGTGACGGCGCCGGTCATGGACGGCGCGCGCCTGCTCGGCGTGGCCGTCGTCGAGTTCTCACGCGTGGACAGCCTTGCCGAGGTGGAGCTGGAGCGAGGCAACCTGGCGGCAATGATTCGCAGCAAGTGGGTCTCGATGGCGGCGACCGGCGCGGCCGCCGGTCTTACGCTGGTGGCGCTGTCGATGCTCGCGGCAGCCATCGTCGCCAACCGCCTCGCCCTGCCGATTTCCGCGCTGGCGATGCGTGCCCGCGCGATCGGCCGCGGCGAACGCGATGCTCCGGACTGGCCGGGAGTGCTCGAGCGAAGTGATGAGCTGGGCGACCTGGCGCGCGCGTTCAAGGAGATGGCGGCGGCACTGCAGTCGACGACGGTTTCCAAGGAATACGTCGACAACATCCTGCAGTCGATGGCCGAGATGCTGGTGGTGACGAACGCCGCCGGCACCATCGTCACCGCCAATCACGCCTTCCTGCACGAGATCGGCTTCGAGGGGAACGAGGCTCGCGGGCTTCCGCTGGAGCGCTTCGTTCCCGGCCTGCCCCCACAGGGCGTGGCGCCACCGCGGCCCAAGAGGCCGGGCGAGACCGCGCCGCACTACGAGCTGCGGCGCGCCGACGGCACCACCACGCCCGTGCAGGTTTCCGCCACGCCGCTACGCGAGAGCGGCGGCGCCGGCCCCGGCCACGTCTACGTCATGCAGAACGTCGCCGAGCGCCTGGCGGCCAGTCGCCAGATCGAGCGCTCGCTGCGTGAGAACGAGATCCTGCTCAAGGAGATCCATCATCGCGTCAAGAACAACCTGCAGATCATCTCGAGCATGCTGAGCCTGCAGGCCGCGCGCACCGAGGACAAAAGATCGCGCGCCGTCTTCATCGAAAGCGAGAGCCGCATCCGAGCGATGGCGTTGATTCACGAGCAGCTCTACCGCTCGGGCGACCTGGCGCGCGTGGACATCGGCGAGTATCTCGAGAACCTCAGCCGTCAGATCGCACGCTATCTCGGCCGCCTCGACTGCAAGGTCGAGATCTCGTGCGACTTCGACGAGGTGGCCGTCGACGTCGCCATCCCTTGCGGGCTGATCGTCAACGAGCTGGTGACCAACTGCATCCAGCACGCATTCCCCGACGGCCGCGCCGGCACGGTCAGCGTCTGGTTCACTGCCGCCGAGGACGAGCGCATTCTGATCGTCAGCGACGACGGCGTCGGCCTCGACCCCGACGTCGATCTCGATTCGGGCGCCACGCTTGGAATCAAGCTGGTGCGCGCGCTGGCCGACCAGCTCGGCGGGCGCCTGGAGATCCTCAACGACGGCGGCGCCACCTTCCGCGTCACCTTCCCCGCATCCAAGAAACAGCCGGAGCAAGGCGACCCGGCACAGGCGCCGACACGCGCTGCATGAACACGACAAGCTCAGAGGGCAACGCATCCATGAAGGCCGTTCAGCTCAACACCGACACGCTTGCCACGATCCTGGTGGTCGAGGACGAGAGCATCGTCGCCGTCGACATCGCCTCCCGTCTGGAGCGCATCGGATACAAGGTCATCGGCACCGCGCGCACCGCCAGGACGGCCTATGACCTTGCCGAGCGCCATCGTCCCGACCTCGTCCTCATGGACATCCGGATCGAAGGAGAGGAGGACGGCATCTCGGCCGGCGTGCGGATCCGCAACGACTTCGAGATCCCGGTCGTGTTCCTGACCGCCTACGCAGACGGCGAGACGATCGAGCGCGCGCGCGAGGCCGCACCGCTCGGCTACATCATCAAACCGTTCGATCAGCGCGATCTGCAGGTCACCGTCGAGCTGGCGCTGCACCGCAGCCGCATCCACCAGCAGCTTCGCAAGTCGCGCGACGATCTCCAGGCGATCCTGGACGTGCAGCGGCAGGGAACGGTTCTTACCGACCCCGACGGCAGAATCACGTTCCTGAGCCAGGCCGCGCACGCGCTGCTTCGCACGACGCCCGAATCGGGCGTGGGTCAGCGCTGGCAGGAGGTGTTTCCGGTCTCGGCACGCGAGCGCGAGGAGCTGGAGCGAGTGTCGGCCGCTCCCCAGGAGTCGCGCGAGAAGGTGCTGGTGCAGCCGCAGATCGCCGGCACCGAAGGCCTTTCGGTGGAGGTCGAAATCAAGGATGACGTGCGCACCGAAGGCGGGCGCATGTTCTTCCTCTACGACGTCTCACGCGTGGTCAGCCTGGAGCGGCTGCTGGGCGAGCGCGCCAGCTTCGGCAACATCATCGGCCACAGCGAGAGCATGCAGCGGGTGTTCCTGCTGATCCGCGATTTCGCCGCCATGGATGCGCCCGTGCTGGTCGACGGCGAGACAGGTGTAGGAAAGGAGCTGGTCGCCCGCGCCATCCACGAGGCCAGCCCGCGCAGCGGCGGCCCGTTCGTCGCCATCAACTGCGCCGGCCTCAGCGAAGAGCTGGCCATCAGTCAGCTCTTCGGTCACGCGCGCGGAGCGTTCACCGGCGCCGTCAGCGAGTATCAGGGCCTGTTCCGGGCCGCGCATCGCGGGACGCTGTTCCTCGACGAGATCGCCGAGCTGTCGCCGCGCGTGCAGGCCACGTTGCTGCGCGTGCTCGAGGAGCGCGTGGTGCAGTCGGTCGGCAAGACCAAGGGCGATCCCGTCGACGTACGCGTCATCGCCGCCACCAATCGCAGCCTGGTCCGCGAGGTCGAGACGGGGACGTTTCGCGCCGATCTCTTCTACCGGATCCGCGCCGCGACCATCACGTTGCCCCCGCTGCGCGAGCGCAAGGACGATCTGCTGCTGCTCATCCGGCATTTCCTCGAGGAGCAGGCGGCCGTGACCGGAAAACCCGTGCGCGGCCTGGCCTCCGACACGATGCGCATCCTTCACCTGTACGACTGGCCGGGAAACGTACGCGAGCTGCGCAACGCCGTTGCAGTGGCCACGGCCCGCTGCCGCGGGACCCTGCTGCAGCCCGAGGATCTGCCCGCCGAGGTCGTCGACGGTGCGACCAGCTCGGCGGCGGTGCCGCGCGGACCGCTGGCGGCGCGGCTCGAGATCCTGGAAGCGCTGGACCGGGCCGGCGGCAACCGTTCGCGCGCCGCACAACTGCTCGGCGTCAGCCGGGCGACGTTCTACCGGCGACTGACCGCGCTCGGCGTTCCCATCCAGGATTCATCGGACGGCTGACGCAGGCATCGACAAGACCATGTACCGCAGCAGCGACGAGGTGATGCCGCCGGTGTGTCACGGTGTCTCAGCGATAAGGGCGACGAGACGGTCGTGACACAACTTCGCTGAGACAGTCCCCCTTCCCGTGCCGACGGCGCGTACCTATGCGGCGGAAATGACAAGAGAATTTTTTTTCTCGGTCATGCAACCGCGCGGCATGGGAAATGCTGTAGGGCAATCAGCGGCGATGGCCGTCAGGAGAAAGGGGGAGCACAGAGGCGCGGCGCACGGGCCGCGCCTCTGCCGATCCCGACACGAACAGACTCTGAGCCGTAGGACAGTCCCCCAACGCTACGGCTCACGTCCGCACTCACTCCCCCCGGGGGGCTGCGGACAGTGAGGCCCGGCGCCCCAAGGCCAGAGGGGCGCCGGGCAATTCTTCCATGTCGTCCCACGAAGGGACGGGAGAGGCTCCCGCAACGAGCCGATACCCGTCCCTTCATCGTTTCGGTTGCGAGCGTTGGACTTTGTCGCGAGCGCGTTCGAGGCAGCGCGCGATGAATCACACCCGCCATTTCATGCGCACTCGAAGCGACGGCGAGCCGTTCGTTCGCATCGAGGCGCCGCGCCCGCACGTTCGCACCATCACGCTCAACAACCCCGAGCGCCTCAACGCGATGTCCTTCGATCTCGTGGGGTCGCTGTACGCGGCGCTCCAGGAGGTCGCCAACGACAACGATTGCTGGGTCGCCGTTCTGACCGGCTCGGGGCGCGGGTTCTGCTCGGGGATGGATCTGACCGACGTCGGTATGCCGCCCGGCAGCGAGAACCTTCCGGTCTCGCGCATCGCCACGCGCGCCATGGCGTTCATGTCGGACGTGGTACCGGCGATGCGGGCGATCCCGCAGCCGCTGATCTGCGCGATCAACGGGCCGGCCTACGGCGGCGGGATGTGCCTGCCGCTGGGCGCGGACATTCGCATCGCCGCCCGGTCGGCCAGCTTTCGCGGCGCCGGCATCAACAACGGCCTGACCGGCACCGAGTGCGGCGTCAGCTACCTGCTGCCGCGGCTGATCGGTGCCTCGCGAGCCAGCGAGCTGATCCTGTCCGGGCGCGAGATGGGCGCGCAGGAAGCCGAGCGGATCGGCCTGGTGTCGCGAGTCGTGGAGGACGCCGAGCTGCTGCCGGCGTGCTTCGAGCTGGCCGAGCAGATGTGCGGCTACAGCCCGCACGGCCTGGCGATGACCAAGGAAGTGCTGTGGGCCAATCTCGAAACCGGCAGCCTGCAGGCGGCAATCGATCTGGAGAACCGCAACCAGTTGCTGGTGCGGATGACGACGCAGAACCTGGACGAAGCGATTCGCGCTCGCCGCGAAGGACGGCCGCCGGTCTACGAAGACTAACGCGGGTGTGCTGGAGCGTCGCCCCGTGACGCCAATGCGCCGGAACCTCCCGGCTGCTCCGCATTCGACCTCAGCCCGATCAGATTCAGGGTAGGCAGACTCTCTACCTCTCGGCATCCTGCCTGCTAACGTCCGTCGTGTTGGGGCGCCTGCTCCAAGGGAGGAGATGCGCAATGGCACCCAGATCTGCCGCGATCGCGTTGGCCGTGTTGATGTCGGCTTCGAGCTCGATGGCCGTCACGGAGCCCGATGAGCTGATGCCCGGCAAGGTAGCGGTAGTCGAGCCCGCCACGATTGCGAAGTTCGTCGCCAAGCCCGTGAGGCCGGCACGGTTTGAGCTGCCCGACCCCTCGAACGACCCGGTGACCAATGGCGCGACGCTGCGCTTTTTCGACACCGCTCTACGTCCTGACGGCGACTTCACCTTCACGCTTCCGGCGGGCGCTGGCTGGAAGCGGATCGGTTCGCCTGGCGACGTGAACGGCTACAGGTACAAGGGCGCGGGCGAACCCGGCGACCCATGCAAACTCGTGCTCGTGACAGCGAAGGTGGTGAAGGCGTTTTGTAGGGGCGGCGATGTCGGCTTCGCATTGCCGTTTCAGGGCAACCTCGGAGTGATCTTGTCTGTGGGCACGGGTCCGAAGAGGTACTGCGCCGAGTTTGGTGGAACGGCCAAGGGTGACCAGACGGAGATCTTCAAGCGGAGGGCGGCTCCAGCGCCCGACGCTTGTCCCAGCAACGAGGCGCCGACCACCACCACCACGGTAACCGGAGCTCCCTCCACCACCGTAATCGAACCTCCAACCACGACCGTAGCCGAAACTCCCACCACCACTCTCCCGTCCACGTCGACCACGACGCCGCCCGCCTACTACACCGTGTCCGTCACGAGCTCGCTGCCCGGCACGTACCCGCCGACCCAACCTGGAGGCGGAAGCATTTCGTCCACGCCGACGGGCATCGACGGCTGCAGCGCCGGATCGACCTGCTCGGCTCAATTCGTGGAGTCGTCGAACGTGGTGCTGACAGCGACGGCGGACAGCACCTCGGCCTTTTCGGGTTGGGCCAACTGTCCATCGCCAAGCGGGAACACCTGCACCATCGCGAACCTCGGCGGCCCGGTGAACGTCACCGCGAGCTTTGCGCGAGTGTACCGCACCCTCACCGCCGTCGCCGCGGCCGGCAGCGGCCAGGGCACCGTGACGAGCTCCAGCATTCCCGGTACGACGCCCATCAACTGCGGGTACGCAAACTCGACGGCCTCCGCGTGCAGCGAGGCGTACGTCATCAATTCGACGCTGACACTCACGGCCACGCCACGAGACGCAGACTCGGTCTTCGCGGGCTGGAGCTCGGGCTGCGCCTCGACCGCCGGCAACACCTGCAACGTGACGGTCGATTCGAACAAGTCCATCTCCGCCACCTTCGATATCAACTGCACCAACCAGGGCGGCGGAGCCGCGTGCAGCGCGGCGACCGACCTCGGAACCATCTCCGCTGGAGCCTCGGTGAACGTGAGCGGCAACACGCTGCAGTTTGGTGACAGCGACTGGTACGTCGCCAGATTCGGCGAAGTGTGCGGCGCAGGCACTCCGCGGGTACGCATTTCCGGCGACGCCACGGGCTCCTTCCGCCTGGAGCTGTTCACGAGCTGCGCAGGTCCGGCGCAGTCGACGTGCTGGACGGGCGGTGGCTCGGGAACGACCGACACGCAGTACAGCTGCCCGACGTGCACGCCGGTCCCCTGGCCTTCGACGATCTTCTTCCGCGTGTACCGCGTTGGTGAAGGCAAGCCGAGTTGCGCTCAGTACACGGTGACGGTCAGCCGCTGAGGGAGCGGTGTGCCGGATAGGCGGGACTCGCGACGATCTTCCGCCATCGCGGCAGCGCAGCGCGGGCGATCGGGCGCGCGGAAGCGGCACGGCGGCGTCAAACGAGTTCGTCGGCTGCTGATCCTTCGGCGGAGCCGCCCCGCCGCTACGCCTGCACGCCGCGGCTGAGGCCGTCGATGAGCGCGTGCACCTGCGCCGAGTCGAAGTATTCGTCCAGTCGCGTGATGCGGCCGTTCTGAACCCTGCAGACGATGCAGGCCGGCAACTCGAAAGCCTTCCCAGCGTGGGAGATGGCCGTCAGCACGTGCTCCTGCACGAAGCCGCCCGCGAACGCCTGTCGCAGCGTGACGGCGTAGCTGCGCTGTCGGCTGGCCGCAATGAACGCGGCGAGCGTCGCAAGGTTCTCGTCCACCGACTGCTCGACCAGATCGTGGTTGTGCCAGACGACGGCGCCGGGCGCGTAGCCGGCACGGACGGCATCGACGTCGCCGGCTTCGATCGCGGCGAAGAACCGCTGCGCCAGCTCGAGAATTTCCGCGGGTGTATCGGCCATTGCGCGATCCTACTGAGGCGCGGCCGGGCCGGGAAGCGGTGGCGTGCAATCACGGCACGCCGCGGTGAAGGAAAATATACCGCCAGTATACTCTTGCATGATCCTGTAAACAGGCGTACGGTCGGCCCGTGTCCACCGCCGCTGCCCTGACCCCGACCCGCCGCGAGCGCCGCAAGCTCGAAGTGCGCTCTCGCATCGTCGAGGCCGCCCGCGTTCTGTTCGAGACCAAGGGCGTGCAGGCCACCACCGTTGCCGACATCTGCGAGCAGGCCGACGTCGCGCACAAGACGTTCTTCAATCACTTCCCGACCAAGCAGGACGTGGTCAAGGCGCTGGCCGCGGCCTCCATCCAGTTCCTCCTCGACGACATCGAAGCTGCCCGCAGGCAGGGCCGCACCACCAGCGAGCGGCTGCTGCGCTTCTTCGACAGCATCGCCCAGCGCGCCGGCGAGGCCGGGCCGATGCAGCGCGACGTGCTCACCGAGATCATTCACGCGGCGCAGCAGTCGCCGCAGGAGCCCGAGCATGCACGCCGGCTGCACGAAGCGTTCGGCGCGCTGGTCCGAGACGGCGTCAAGGCCGGTGACGTCACGCGGCGGCACAGCGTGCAGACGCTGACCGAGATGATCCTCGGCGCCTACTACGTGCTGATGTTCGACTGGGCCAACCTCGACGACTATCCGATCGCGCGCCGCGCGCGCGCCGCCGCCAGATTTCTCGCGGATGCGCTCTCGCCGCGGCCCGAGGAGACCTGACGATGGCAAGACGCGATCTCGAGCACACACGCCTTCCCATCCCCAACGGCTGGTTCGCAGTGGCGTGGTCGAAGGAGCTCATTGCCGGACAGGTCCGGTCGATCCACTACTTCGACGAGGATCTCGTGCTGTTCCGCACGCGCTCGGGCCAGGCGCGCGTGGTCGATGCCTACTGCGTGCACCTCGGCGCACATCTCGGTGAAGGCGGACGCGTGGTCGGCGATGCGGTGCGATGCCCGTTCCACGGCTGGACCTTCGACGGAGAGAGCGGCCGCTGCGTCTCCATTCCCTACTGCGATCGCATTCCCGCGAAGGCCGCAGTGCGGGCGTGGCCGGTGCAGGAGAAGAACGGGATGATCTTCGTCTGGCACCACGACCAGGCGCTGCCGCCGCAGTGGGATTTTCCGCTGCTGCCCGAGATCGGCGATCCCGACTGGTCGGAGCCGCGCACGTTCGAGCTCGAGGTGCCGGTGCACGTGCAGGACATGCACGAGAACAACAACGACCCGGTGCACTTCCAGTACGTGCACGGAGCCATGGAACCGCTGCCCTCGGACATCTCCTATTCCGAGGACGGGCGCGCCTACCGGATCAGCAGCGTCACCGAGCGCGTGACGCCGATGGGCACCTTCAGGACGCAGCTCGTGCGCGATTCCTGGGGCATCGGCCTGTCGGCAGTGCGCACCGAAGGGATTCCCGACGCCGGGCTGCTGATGTTTTCTTCGACCACGCCGATCTCTGCGGAACGGACGCACTCGCGCTGGCTGCTGACCGCGACCAACAACATGGTCGATCTGGCCGGCGAGGACTTCATGAACGGCCTGACCAGCGGCGTCATGCAGGACCTTCGCATCTGGTCCAACAAGGTGCACCGCGCGCGCCCCGTGCTGTGCGAGGCCGACACGTTCCTGTCCGAGTTTCGCCACTGGGTGAAGCAGTTTTACACGACGCCCGCGGCCTGACGTTCGGCCCGCGTGGCTGGCGCGGCGCGTGACCGAGGTGATGCGCCGCAACGAGATGCTCGAATGCAAGACCTGACCCAGGGGACTGTCATGGATCGTCATGTTGTGGTGTCGTCGGATTGTCATGCCGGGTTGCCGCCGGAGCAGTATCGCGACTATCTCGATCCGCAGTACCGTGAGCTGTTCGACCAGGCGCTGCCGATCCAGATCTCGGAAATGCAGCGGATGTCGAAGATGTTCCTCATCGCCGACATCAACGCGCAGTGGCGCATCGGCCGCGAAGACGATCTGGCGGGCGCGTGGGACCACGACACGCGGCTGCGCGTGCTCGACGCCGACGGCATCGCCGCCGAGGTCATCTTCCCCGACGGCATCACCGAGATGAATACGCCGCCATTCGGCGCCGGCCTCTCGCTGCCCGTCGAGGAACGCATCGTGCCTGAGCTCCAGTGGGCCGGAGCGCGCGCGCACAACCGGTGGCTGGCCGAGCTGGTGGCGATGGCGCCCAAGCGGCGCGTCGGCGTCGCGCTGTGTCCGGCACTATGGAGCGTGGAGGAAGCCGTGCGCGAGGTGGAATGGGCACGCGACAACGGGCTCGGCGGCGTGCTGCTGCCGTGCCTGTGGGGACGCCTGGACGCCTACCATCATCCCAAGTACGACCCGCTGTGGTCGGCGTGCGAGGACAACGAGGTCGTCGTGCACTTCCACAGCGGTGCCGCACCCATGGAAGACGCCTTCGGCCCCATCGCCTCGCCCGACGGCGTCCATCGTCCCGGCGCCATGGGCATCTACATTTCCGAGGTGGTGTGGTGGTGCGCGCGCCCGCTGACTTTCCTGATCTGGGGCGGCGTCTTCGAGCGCCATCCGCGCCTGCGCGTGGCCGTCACCGAGGGCACCACGATCTGGGTGCCCGAATACCTGACGCTTCTGGATCAGCGCTACGAGGAAACGCATTACTCCGCCAAGCTCGGCGACTACCGCAGCCACCTTTCGATGAAGCCGAGCGAGTACTTCGCGCGGAACGTGGCGATGGGCGCCTCGTGCATGCCGCGCCGAGAAGCCGAGCTGCGACATGCCATCGGCCTGCACAACATCATGTGGGGCAGCGACTATCCTCACCCCGAAGGCTCATGGCCGCACACGCGCAACCAGATGCTCGAGACATTCGCCGGCCTCCCGGAGGCGGAGATCGAGGCGATGCTCGGCGGAAACGCGGTGCGCTTCTACGGTCTCGACGAAGCGGCGCTGCAGGAGATCGCGGGCGAGATCGGCCCAGAAAAACGCTTGTTCCGAAACGCCGCGGCCGCCTGAGCGTGCCGCCCGCCACAAGGAGAATGCCATGGCCAAGCTGCGCTACGTCAAGACGCCCGAGCAGGTCGAGAAGGCTCGCAACGCCAACCCCGAGTTCCTGGCCAGCACCGTGCGGTCGTTGCGCTTCGTCTACGAGACCGATGCGGCCATCGCACGCGCGCTCGTTCCCAAACCGCTGGAAGTGGGGCCGGAGCCGCAGATGTGCGTGACGTTCTCCAACGTCGCGATCCACCTGTCCCCCGACTTCACGTTCGAGATCGGCTCGGCCATCTTCGGCGTGCGTGCCAGCTACGAAGGCGTCGAAGGCATCTACCTGGTGACGATGCCGATGACGACCGAGCAGGCGGTGGTGCCGGGGCGCGAGACGTACGGCGAACCCAAGAAGATCGCGCAGATCGAGTTCAAGAAGGAGGGCGACCGGGTGTCCAGCGAGGTTACTCGAATGGGCATCACCTATCTGGAAGGCCTCGGCAGGATCGGCGCCGAAATCGGCCCGCGCCAGTTCGTCGAGCACGGCTACTGCTACAAGGCCATGCCCTCGTGCGAGAAGAGCAAGGCCTTCGATGCCGACCCGCTGCTGGTGCGCCTGGAATGGCGTCACGAGCATAAGAACGCCTGGCGGCTCGAGGGCGCCGCCCTGAAGCTCTACGATTCTCCTTTCGATCCGGTGGCCGACGTTCCCGTGCGGCGCCTGCTGCTGGCCGAGTACGAGGAAGGCACGGCGCAGAGCAACGGAAAGGTGCTGCGCAGCGTGCCCGGCGACTGGCTGGCGCCCTTCCTGCACCAGCGATACGACGACACCTCCGGCGACGGCATCGAGATCTGAGGATGAAGGATCTGCGGGGCAAGACGGCCGTCGTCACCGGCGGCGCCAGCGGCATCGGCCGCGCGCTGTGCGACGTGTTCGCGCGCGAAGGGATGAAGATCGTCGTTGCCGACGTCGAGGCCGGGGCGCTCGATGCAGCGGTCGCCGAGCTGCGCCAGGGTGGCGCCGAAGCGATCGGCGTGCGCACCGACGTCACCTCGTTCGAATCGGTGCAGGCGCTGGAGCGCCGCAGCGTCGAGACGTTCGGCAACGTTCACGTGCTCGTCAACAATGCCGGCGTCGGAGCGCACGAAGACGTCCCGATGTGGGAGCTGCCGCTCAACGACTGGCGCTGGTGCATGGCCGTGAACGTCTGGGGCGTCATCCACGGCATCAAGGCATTCGTTTCCGGCATGGTCGCGCACGGCGAGGAAGGGCACGTCATCAACACGTCCTCGGGCAACGGCGGCCTGATCCTGATTCCCACGACGCCGATCTATTCGGCAACCAAGGCGGCCGTCAGTGCGATCACCGAGAGCCTGCATCTGCAGCTCTCCATGCAAGGGTCTGCCATTCACGCTCATGTGCTGTATCCGGGGCCGCACATCGTTGCTTCCAATATCTTCACGGCCGCCCGCAACAGGCCGAGCGAGCTGCAACGCGAGATCCCGCAGGTGGCGCCTGCCATCACCCTGGACAGTCTGGGGCAGATGTTCGAGGCCATGGGCCGAAAGCTGGAGACGACGTCGCCGGCAGAGGTTGCCGAGCATGCCCTCGAAGGCATCCGCGCAGGCGCCTTCTACATCCTGCCGTGGACGGAGGACGGCCGCGCGCGTTTCCGGGAGCGCGTCGACGGCATCCTGGAGGGCCGGAACCCGCAGCCACGTTTCTTCTGACACGCGGCTGCGCGACTATCTGCCGCGCCCGGCTGGACCCGCGGCGCCGGCCCTGGGACAATCACCGCTGCTCCGTGCTCACCGGCACGAGGCGCGGGTGCAACCTCTTCGACAGAAAGGAGAAGCTCGAGCATGCAGTTCCTGCGACCCTACGCTGACATCACGTACGCTCTTCTGCGCATCGTCACCGGCTTCCTGTTCGCGTGCCACGGGGCACAAAAGGTGTTCGGCATGTTCGGGGGCTCGCCGCCCGAGGCGCCGGCGTTCATCATCTGGACCGCCGGCCCCATCGAGCTCATCGGCGGTCTGCTCGTGATGGTCGGCTGGCAGACCTCGATCGCCGCCTTCATCTGCAGCGGCACGATGGCCGTGGGCTACTTCATGGCGCACCAGAAGGACGGCCTGCTTCCCATCCAGAACCACGGCGAGCTGGCGGCCATCTACGCTTTCGTCTTCCTCTACCTCGCCTCCCGAGGCGACGGCCGCCTCAGCATTGGCGGCGGCGCATGACGAGCCAACAACAAGAGCCAGCAAGCGGCCTTTTGTAGGCCGCGCAGAGTGCCGCAGCCGCAAGGCGCGCGGCGCCGAACGAGCGGAGCCGCGCTGGAAGCCCGTCGCACTGAGAAAGGAGTCGCGCAACGCCGCGGATGCGGCGCTATGCGCGGCCGTCAATCGGGCATGTGGAGCTCGCCGGGCTTGTTCAGCCAATACCTGGCGTAGTCGTCGATGGTGGCGAGCTTTCTGGTGTCGCGTATGCGGTCCAGGAACAGCACGCCCTGCAGATGATCGAGCTCGTGCTGAAAGACGGTGGCAAGGAAGCCCTCGGCCTCGATCGACTGAGGCTGCGCGTCGAGGTCGAGATAGTCCACGCGCACCTTGCGCGGCCTCCACACTTCTCCGCGCATGTTCGGCACCGACAGGCAGCCTTCCCAGTAGCCTTGCTCGGTGCGGTCCAGAACGCGGATGCGCGGATTGATGATGACCGACAGATCGAAAGCCGGTGAATCCGGATAGCGGTTCGAATCGACGTCGATCTGAATGATCGCCAGCTGCACGGACTCGCCGATCTGCGGCGCCGCGATGCCGATGCCCTCTTCATGGTGCATCGTATCGATCATGTCCTCGACCAGCGCGCGCGTCTGGTCGGAACGGATTTCCACGGGCGTCAGGTCCCGCGCGACCTTGCGCAGCACGGGGTTGCCGATCGTCATCACCGGTCGAATGGCCATCGACTCAAACTACCCAGGCTTGCCGTTTCCTCAAGCCGGCGATGACGGCGGAAGAGCCAGCCGCGAGTCGAACCAGGTCAGGATCCGATCGTTCTCGTCGCGCGGATAGGTGTGCGAGAGATCGTCGATGGGCCTGTAGACGAGGTCGGCGCCGGCCTGGCGCAGCTCCTCGCTGGCGGCGTCGGCGATTGCCACGGGGAACATCCAATCCAGCTTGCCGTGGACGAGATAGATGCGCTTGCCGCGCGCCCTGGACAGGTTTCCGTTGACCATGTTTGCCGGATGCAGCACGCCCGAGACGGGGGCCAGGTGCGTGTACGGCGCGCCCGGCGACAGGCCTTCGAGCAGCGTGTACGTCGCGCCGTCGGAGATGCCCGTCAGGAGGATGTGGCTGCGATCGAGCCGCCAGCGCGAGGCGATGTATTCGACCATTGCGCGGAGTGAGGCCGAATCGATGTCCGGTCCCGCCAGCGACCAGGTCGAGCCCTGCGCCGTGGCTGCGGCCAGCAGGAAACGCCGGCCCCGTGCCTCGCGCAGCCACGACCACAGGAAGTCGCGTCCGCTGCCGGAGCCGCCGTGCAGCGCGATCACCAGCGGCCATTCGCTGTTGCCGTCGTAGCTCTCGGGCACGTAGAGGCAGAAGCCGCCGCGTGAATCGGCGCCGCGCTCGCCGCCGGTGTGATGCAGCCCTACCGAAACGCCCTCGGGCGGCGTGGCCTCGAGCCGCTCGAGCTGGTCGTGGTAGGCCGGCTCGACGAAATATCGGCTGAGCGGTGGGAAACGATGCAGGCTGTAGAGAGCCTCGCACGCGCGGCAGAACGTGCGCAGGCTGCTCATGATGCGGAAGATCGCGTCACCGGCATCGCTCGGCGACACGAACAGATCGATCGCGCGGTGCGTGAGCTCGGCACCTTCGGCGAAGCGCTCGTGGAAGGAAGTCAGCGGCGCAGGCGGCGTGACTGAACGAAACTGCTCGAGCGCACGTCCCAGTTCCGCATGATGCGGTCGCAGCCAGTCGCGAAGTTTGGGCATCTCGGGCGGATGAAGGAAGCGCGCCGCCGCTTCCATGCCGCCCAGCGCCGCGAGCGTGGCCACGCCCACGCTGCTCAAGGCGTGCTGATATTGATCCGTCATTTGCATGGGGAGCCGGCCAGGCGGCGGAGCCTAGGCCATTCCACGGCCTCGGGAAAGACGCGGCGCGTGCCGGAGCCGATGCGGCGCCGGTCCATGGCGCCAGAGGCCTTGGGGTCGCGAGCGCGTAACGTCGGTGGTATCTCCATCATCTCCTGCAGACGATGAGCCGTAATCCAGCCACCTCCGCGCTCCGTCCCCGCAAGGCCAGCCGGTGGGGCCATGCGCTCGGAACCCTGCTGTTTTTCAGTGCCGTGACGGCGCCTTCCGTCGCCGAGGCCGCGCCCGTGCGCGGCAACTACGCAACCGCGGAGCTGCTGAGCGAGACCACGACCGCACGGCCTGGCACCCCCCTGTCGCTTGGAATCCGCATCGTTCCCGACCCCGGCTGGCACACCTACTGGATCAATCCCGGCCATACGGGACTTGCCGCCAGGGTGAAGTGGGACCTGCCGGACGGCTTCACCGCCGGTCCGCTGCAGTGGCCTCATCCCGATCGCATCGGCGCGCCTCCCTATGTCGGCTACGGCTACAAGGCCGATCTTCTCATGCTCGCGGCGGTCGACGTGCCGCAGGCGGCGTCATCGCAGAAGTCGGCGGCGATCGCCGCCAACGTCAGCTGGCTGGTGTGCCGCGAGGACGCATGCGTTCCGGGCAAGGCCGATCTGACGCTGAACGTTCCGATCGACGCCTCGGCCCCGGCTCCCGACGCGCGCGTGGCGCCGCTGTTCGCACAAGTGCGGCAACGCGTGCCGCGCAATCTCGAAGGCTATTCGGCACGCCTGCGCGATCGCGGCGATTCGATCGTCCTGGAGCTGGAGGGACCGGCGGGCGGCTATCCGTCGACGCAGGACGTCGAGGTCTTCCCCGTCGACTTCAACGTCATCGACGAGAACGTCGCGCCAGTGGCCAGAGCCACCGAGTTCGGGCTGCAGGTCGAGATGCGCAAGCGCCCAAAGTCGCGCGCGCTGCCCGAAAACGTCACCGCGGTGGTGGTCGCCAAGGGCGGTTGGGACGCTGCAGGCAATATTCCGGCGCTGCAGGTCTCGGCGCCGGTGGTGGTCGAAGGTTCGGCAGCAGCGCAGGAGCAGCAGGCCGCGCCGGCCATGCACGACGCGGCGGCTCCGGCGGCGGCCGCGCAGCAACCGATCGGGAGCCCGCCCGCCGAGCGCACGGCGTCTGCCCCTGCGTCAACCGGCGCGGCGCGTACGGACATTGCTCCCGCGGCAGCGCAGGGTGCGGCGAGCCAGCGCATCGACGGGGCCGAAAGCGTCACTCTTGCCCTGGCGCTGGTGCTCGCGTTCGCCGGCGGGCTGATTCTCAACCTGATGCCGTGCGTCTTCCCAGTGCTGTCGCTGAAGATCCTCGGCTTCGTGCACGTGGCGCATGCCGAGGCCTCGCGCGTGCGTCAGCACGGCTTCGTCTTCGCAGCGGGCGTGCTCGTCTCGTTCTGGATCATGGCCGGTGCGCTGCTCGCGCTTCGCGCCGGCGGTCAGGCGCTGGGCTGGGGCTTTCAGCTCCAGGAGCCGGGCTTCGTCGCCGTCCTGGCGCTGCTGCTGTTCGCGATGTCCCTGAACCTCCTTGGCGTCTTCGCCATCGGCAGCATCATCCCCAGCGCCGCCGGCCGCTTCGATTCGCACGACGGCTACCGCGGCTCCTTCTTCAGCGGCGTGCTCGCAACCGTTCTGGCCACACCGTGCACCGCACCGTTCATGGGCGCGGCGCTGGGATTCGCGATGGCGCAGCCGCCGGTCGTGGCCATGGCGGTCTTTACGGCGCTGGGCGCGGGAATGGCCATGCCGTACGTGGTCCTCTCGTGCGTGCCCGCGCTGCTGCGACGGCTTCCGCGGCCCGGTGCATGGATGGAGACGTTCCGGCAGGCGATGGCGTTCCCCCTGATGGCGACGGTTCTGTGGCTGGTGTGGGTGTTCGGCCAGCAGGTGGGCAACGACGGCGTGCTGCGCCTGCTCTCGGGCTTCCTGCTGATCGGCGTGGCCGCATGGGCTGGCGGGCACTTCGGGCCCGCGCCGCTGGCGGCGATCGGACGCGTCGTCGCGCGTGCCACCACGGCCGTTGCACTCGTAGGCGGCGTGGCTCTCGTCGCTTCCGCCGCTTCGCTGCCCACCGCCAGCGAATGCGCTGCTGCCGCCGATGAGGATGGGATCTCCTGGATCCCGTACGACGCCGGCAGGCTCGCCGCGCTGCGCGCCGAAGGAAGGCCGGTGTTCGTCGACTTCACCGCCGCCTGGTGCCTGTCGTGCAAGGTCAACGAGCAGGTCGCGCTCCAGTCGACGGCCGTGCAGAAGAAGATTCGCGAGCTCGACATCGTGGCGATGAAGGGCGACTGGACGCGCGGCGATCCCGAGGTGACACGGGCGCTCGAGTCGTTCGGGCGTAATGGCGTGCCGCTGTACGTGCTCTACCCGCGAGGGAAAGACCGCGACCCGGTCCTGCTTCCCAGCATCCTGACGCCCGAGATCGTGCTGCAAGCGCTCAGCTCGAGCGCCGTCTGAGGCGCAGCTACATCTTCAGGACGCGCAGTGCGTTCTCGCGCAGGAACTTCGGCCACACGTGGTCGCGGAACGGCACCGACGGCATGTCGGTGAAGATGCGCTCCAGGCTCAGGCCCATCGGGAAATAACCGGCGTACATGATCTTGTCGGCGCCGCGCGTGTTGGCGAAGTCGATGATCGCCTTCGGGTAGTACTTGGGCGCGAACGCGCTCGTCGAGTAGTAGAGGTTCGGGTACTTCAGCATGAGCTTGACCATCAGCTCCGTCCACGGCTCGCAGCCATGGCGGGTGACGAACTTCAGCTCCGGGAAGAACCAGCAGACCTCGTCGATCAGCTCGACGTGCTGGCAGGCGGCCGGCACGCGCGGTCCGGGGATGCCGGCGCAGACGAAGATCGGGATGTCCAGATCGACGCAGGCCGCGTAGATCGGAAAGAACTTCTTGTCGTTGATCGGCACCTGCGGCACGCAGCCGGCGGGGAACGCGGTGGCCGCCTTGGCGCCCAGCTCCTCGACCGCGCGCCGGAGGTCGCGAACTCCTTCCATTCCCAGGTTGGGCTCGACCGCGTAGCTGCCGATGAAACGGTCGGGATGCTCGCGCAGCGCCCGGGCTCCCAGCGGGTTGCCGAAGCGGACGCTGATCATGGCTTTCTCGATCCCGTACTTGTCCATCTCGTCGAGGGCGATGCCGATGTAGTCGTCGGACTCGCGCACCGTCGGAACGGCCTTGAACATGTACTCGGCGGGGAACTTGAACAGCTCCCGGCTCTCCTGGTCCATGAGCAGCGGCTTCATGAAGTCGTACCAGGTGCCACGGTCGTCCGTGGGCAGCTCGAGCATGAGATCGATGACGCCGATGTCCTTCGGCATGGCCATGGCTTTTCCTCCGTGGAAGGTGGGGCTGGAAAAATTGGCGAATCCCGCGGCGGGCAGGCCGATTCGGCCGAAACTAGAACACATACCAGGAGCGGACAAACGGCCGCATCGGTGCGCGCGTCCCGGCAGGTGGGGGCGCTGCTGACGCGATGCGACGCGCGACGGCGTCGCGCCGGCGCCGTGCGACGGCGTGACGCATGGCGATGCGGCGACGGTCGCGCTCACCGGCAGAGTGCGAAAGGCGCTCGGCGGCACGGCGCGACGGCGGCGCTCCGGACGCGGCGGCCTTCCTTGCCGCATGCATGGGCGCGTGCCACTTTCCTCGCCGCACGCATTGGATGGGCGTGGGCCAGCACGTAAGCTTCACGGCGCTGGCAGCCCCAGCACATTTCGTCCCAGGAGACAGCCATGACCACTGCTCAGCGCAACGCCAACGCCGAACAGATCCAATACTGGAACGAAGTCGGCGGCCCGAAATGGGTCCGCTTCCAGCAGATGCTCGACAGCCAGCTCGAAGGCCTCGGCATGGCAGCGCTGGAAGCCGCGTCCATCACCGGCAGCGAGAACGTCCTGGACGTCGGTTGCGGATGCGGCAGCACGACGCTGATGCTCGCGCGCGAGCTCGTCAACGGCGGCCGCGCCGTCGGCATCGACATCTCCCGTCCGATGCTCGAGCTGGCACGCCAGCGAGCGCAGCAGGAGAAGCTGCACAACGTCACGTTCGAGGAAGCCGACGCGCAGACGTTCCGCTTTCCCGAGGAGGAGTTCGAGATCCTCTTCTCGCGCTTCGGCGTCATGTTCTTCGAGGATCCCGTCAAGGCATTCGAGAACATGCGCACCGCGCTGCGGCCGGGCGGCCACGTCGCGTTCGTGTGTTGGCAGGCGCCGGATCGAAATCCGTGGATGTCGGTGCCGGTGATGATCGGCATGAAGCACATCCCCCTGGAGATGTCGGCCGGTCCGGACGCGCCGGGTCCATTCGCGTTCGCCGATGCCGACCGCGTGCACCGCATCCTGCGCAACGCAGGTTTCAGCGGAATCTCGGTCGAAGCCTACAACCGCGACCTGACCATCGGCGGCGGCGGCGACGTCGATCAGGCCGTGCAGTTCGTCATGGAGCTGGGGCCGTTCTCGCGAGCGATGGTCGACGTTCCCGAAGCCAAGAAGAGGGAGATCGCCGACGAGATCGCGCAGGCGCTGAAGAGCTTCGAAGGCCCGCGCGGCGTGCGCATGCCGGCGGCCGCCTGGATCGTCACGGCCGAAAACTGAACAGCGGACGGCCACGGCTGCAGCGCTGGCTGCGCGAGATCGGTCGTGCCACGCTCGGCATCGGCGTCGTATTGATCGTGCTGACCGCGCTGCAGAGCCGATTCCTCTACTTCCCGTCCCGCGAGATGGTCGCCAGCCCCGGCGATCTCGGCATTCCCTACCAGGAGGTGCGCCTCCGGACCGAGGATGGCGTTGCCATCCATGGATGGTGGCTGCCGTCCGAAGATGCACCTGCGACGGTGCTCTTCCTGCATGGCAACGCCGGCAACGTCTCCTACTGGCTCGATGCCGTGCGTGGCTACCATGCCTTCGGCTGGAACGTCCTTCTCATCGATTACCGGGGGTATGGCCTCAGCGACGGCTCGCCGAGCGAGGAAGGGACCTACCTCGACGCCAGGGCCGCATGGAAGCACATGACCGAGACCCGCGGCGTCGACCCCTCGCGAATCGTCGTCATCGGACGGTCGCTCGGCGGCGGCGTGGCACTGGGCCTTCTGCAGCATCACAAGCCGGCCGGCATCGTGCTCGAAGCAACCTTCACGTCCATTCCGGACATGGTCGCCCACGTGCTTCGCGTCTCGCTGCTCGGCCATCTCATGCGCATCCACTATCCGAACCTCGAGCGCATCCGCGAGCTGGACGTGCCGGTGCTGGTCGTCCACAGCCCCAACGACGACCTGGTGCCCTACGCGCACGGACGAGCCCTTTTCGAAGCGGCGCCGCATCCCAAGCGCTTCCTAGACATCCGCGGCGGGCACAACGACGGGTTCTTCGAGGCGCGCGAAGACTACCTTCGCGCCGTGAAGGAGTTCGTCGAGGAGGTGGTGGGGCAGCGCCGCGATTCGCTCACTGCGCCCAGGGAATAGGCAGTCCGAGCTCACGCAGCTTGGCCTCGCATTCGCCGCGCTCGCGATTGACCTTCAGCCCCTTGGCGCCCTGCTCGAGCCAACCGTAGCTTGCCGCGGCGCGCATGGCCGCATCGTTGTCGCCGCTGGCCACCGCACGCACCACCGCCATCTCGAGCCGCGTAAGGCCGGTGGCATGGAACTGGTAGTCGAGAAACGCCTCCCAGGCGATGGGCACCCAACGAGCCACGATCTGCTCGCCGATGACCCTGGCGTAGTCGCGGATCTCTTCCTGCGCGTGCGCGTCCATGCGCAGCCGCAGGAAATGGAAGAGGTTGTGGAGGTTGGTCTTCCAGTACGCCTCGGTGTACGTCGACAGCGGAAGATCCTTGCGCGCCTGCTCGCGCGCCACGCCCAGCTGCAGCCGTTCCTGATAGATCTCGCGCGACAGCGCGTGAAGCTGCTGCTCGCGCTCGCTCAGCGCCCGTCCCTGCTCGGAATCGAGATAGCCTTCACTGCCCTGACGATTCCCCGCCGACTGCGCGCGCCACTCGTTCTCGCCTGCACGCTGCGCCGCATCGATCGCGATCGAATAGCGAGTGCTGTACTCATTGACGGAGTTGTGAGTGACGATCCCGTTCGCAATGAAGTTGTGGAACGGGCCTTCCACCTCCAGATCGTACGTCTCCTTTTCTCCGACGTACTCGAAACGTTCGATGCGGACGAGCTTGGCGACCGTGACCTTCTGCTGGTGCACAGGCTTCTTCGGCCACGGTGCGCGCACCGGCTCTCCACCCAGCAACTCCACGAAGGCCAGCTCGCTTCCGGCGGTCTCCTCGATCTTCAGGTTGCGGACGTTGGACTGCTCGTTCAGCCAGTCGCGGTCCTGATGGCCGGCGGGAATCGCCAGCTCGGCTCCGTTCACGTAGACGTGGTGCTCCCCTGCATTCCAGACGGCGCGTCCCTCGCGTTCGCAGAGACCGGCACCCTGCTCGAGCGTCGCCCAGCCCGTACTGAAGAAGAACCTGTGATCCTTCGTCGCCTCGATGCGCTTTCCATCCGCCAGGATCATCGCAAAGACGGGCTTCCGTCCGTTTTTGTAGATGTCGACGACGCGCGTGTGACCGAGGCGGAGCGTATCCTCCTTCATCTGACGTAGGTGCATCCCTCGGATGCCGTCGCGTTGGGAGTGGGAATCTTTCTGTCCTTCCCGACGCGTGCGATTGCAGGCCGGCTGCCATTGCTGCCACAGGTCTTCGATTTTCACCTTGCACAATCGGTCCCCGCGCCGCTGCATTCCGCCGGGCAGGTCGAAATGGATCTCGGTCCCCTCCGCCAGGCAGGCCGTGCGATGTCGGATCCACTGCCGCCAGCAGTCCATCGGGACGCGCACGTGCAGCTTGATGTCGCACATCTCGAACGGCGTGGTGTGCCAGTGACGCATGAGATAGCGGATCAGTCCGCGATCCTCGTGCACCTTCTTGGTGCCGCGCCCATACGAAACGCGCGCCGCCTGCACGATCGACTCGTCGGCGCCCATGTAATCGATGACGCGCACGAAGCCGTCGTCCAGGACCTTGAAGGGAACGCCGAGAATGCTGTCGAGGGCCTCGACGACGGGCCGCTCGACGCGGCTGGCCTCCTCACTCATCTTCCACCTCTGATTGAAAAGTCGGCGAACCTTACCCCCGACGACGAGCCCGAGAAAGAGCGCGCAGGCATGCGGTGCGCAGACGGCAGAGCGGGCCCGCCGCACGCAGGAGCGGCGGTGGCCCGGCAAGTTCGCCGGCACGCCTTCGCAAACGTCGGCGGATGGACTAGCGTTGGATCGAAGCGGCTGCCGCAGGGTGCGCCGCCGTCCGCCGCCGACAGATCTCGTCATGCACGAGGGCCCCTTCGGCACGCCGGCGGACTCGAGGAGACCGAGATGCGAATCGAACGCGACAGCATGGGCGAGATCGAGGTGCGCGAGGATCGCTACTATGGCGCGCAGACCGAGCGCAGCCTTCGCTACTTTCGCATCGGCACCGAGCGTTTCCCGCGCGAGATGATTCGCGCGCTGGGTCTGGTCAAGAAGGCCGCCGCACAGGCCAACGCCGAGCTCGGCGTGCTGCCGAAGGAAAAGGCCGACCTCATCGTCGCCGCGGCCGAAGAAGTCGTCGACGGCAGCCTCGACGAGCATTTTCCGCTGGTCGTATGGCAGACCGGCTCGGGAACGCAGACGAACATGAACGCCAACGAGGTGATCGCCAACCGTGCCAATGAGATGGCCGGTCAGCCGCTCGGCGGGAAGAAGCCGATTCACCCCAACGACGACGTCAACCGCAGCCAGTCTTCCAACGACATCTTCCCGACGGCGATGCACGTCGCCGCCTACTGCCGCATCCGAGAGCACCTGCTGCCGTCGGTGAATCGCCTCGCCGCCGCGCTCGAAGAGAAGGCGTCTGCATTCGCACCCATCGTCAAGATCGGCCGCACGCATCTGCAGGACGCCACGCCGATCACGCTGGGGCAGGAGTTCTCCGGCTACGCTGCCCAGGTCCGCAACGGCATTGCTCGCATCGAGCATGCATCGCGATCGCTGCTGGCGCTGGCGGTGGGCGGCACGGCCGTCGGCACGGGTCTCAATGCACCCGTCGGTTTCGCCGACCTGGCCGCGGCGAAGATCGCGGCGCTCACCTCGCACCCGTTCGCCAGTGCCGGCAACAAGTTCGAAGCGCTGGCGGCGCACGATGCCATCGTCGAAGTGAGCGGTGCGCTGCGCGTGCTGGCGGTGAGCCTGAACAAGATCGCCAACGACATACGCCTTCTGGCTTCGGGTCCGCGCAGCGGCATCGGCGAGCTGCATCTGCCCGAGAACGAGCCGGGCAGCTCCATCATGCCCGGCAAGGTCAATCCCACCCAGTGCGAGGCGATGACGATGGTCTGCGCGCAGGTGCTGGGCAACGATGTCGCCATCGGCATTGCGGGCGCCAGCGGACATCTCGAGCTCAATACGTTCAAGCCGGTGATGATCTGGAACCTGCTGCAATCCATCCGGCTGCTGGGCGACGCATGCGCATCCTTCAACGAGCATTGCGTCGCGGGCATCGAGCCGAACCGCGGCCGCATCGACGAGAACCTGGAGCGCTCGCTGATGCTCGTCACCGCGCTGGCGCCGCTGGTCGGCTACGACGCCGCTGCGCAGATGGCGAAAAAGGCGCACCTCGAGAACAAGACGCTGCGCCAGGCGGCGCTGGAGCTCGGGCTGTGCACCGCCGAGCAGTTCGATGCCGCGGTGCGGCCCGAGAAGATGGTGATGCCCGGTTAGTTGACGGCCACCGGCGCAGGCGCCGCCGGCGGTGCCTGATCGCGCAGGACCACCCACGCGCACACGAAGGCCGCAATCACGGCCAGCGAGACGAACAGCACCACGCCGACGACGGCGTCCTTGCGATTGGCATCGGCCGAACGCTTTGCCACTTGACCCCCGGCAGCCGGTGCCCGTGCACCCGCGCGAGCCGACTCTAGGACTGTCAGGCAGCCCGAGCGAGCGCCACGTGCCGACATGACCGGTTTTTCTGCTAGGCTCGACCGCTGACGATGCGCCCTCGACGCACCGACGACATCACCTCCGCACTCGAGCCCGCTGCCGGCGCGCAGCCGGTTCGCCTGCGACGGCTCGAGCACGGCCGCGCCACCGACGACGCCGACGAGGTCGTCAGCGAGGAGCCGCTCGAGATCCAGCTCGGACCGGTCTCGCTGGCCGTCGTCATGCGCACACCCGGGCACGACGAGGAGCTGGCGCTGGGATTCCTGGTCACCGAACGCATCGTCGCCAAGCCCGAAGACATCTACTCCATCCGGCATTGCACGGCCGTGGTCTCGCCCGAGGCGCAGGACAACATCATCCGCGCGACGCTGGCCCCGCACGTCTCCGTCGATCTGACGCTCCTGCGTCGCAACCTGTACGCCAGCAGCAGCTGCGGCATCTGCGGAAAGGCGACCATCGAGAACGTCATGGCCGTCGCGCCGCCGCTCACCGACGAGACGGTCTTCGATCCCGAGGTGCTGGCGTCGATGCCGCCGCGCTTGCGCGAGCGCCAGGCCATCTTCGCGCGCACAGGCGGCCTGCACGCGGCCGGCCTTTTCGATACCGCCGGGAATCTTCTCGTCGTGCGCGAGGACATCGGCCGGCACAATGCCGTCGACAAGGTGATCGGCTGGGCGCTGCGCAACGCACGCATGCCGCTGGCCGGTCACGCGCTCATGGTCTCGGGTCGCATCTCCTACGAGGTGGTGCAGAAGGCGCTGGCCGCGCGCATCCCTGTGATCGCGGCGGTTTCGGCGCCGTCCTCTCTCGCAGTGGCGCTGGCCGAGGCTTCCGGAATGGCGCTGGTCGGCTTCCTTCGCGGACAGGCGATGAACGTGTACGCCAACACGAGCCGAATACGGCAAAGGTCAACGTGAGCGAGAAGGTCGGGACATCCAAGGCAGCGGCCGGAATGGACGCCGTGGTGCACGCGCTGCGGCGCACGTTCCACGAAGCCGGCGTCAGCCGCGGCACGCGCGCGCTGTACCGTCTCAATCAGGAGGGCGGGTTCGACTGTCCCGGCTGCGCCTGGCCCGAGGCCGGCGACCGGTCTTTCGCCGAATTCTGTGAGAACGGGGCCAAGGCGGTCGCGCACGAAGCCACGACCAAACGCGTCGACGCCGACTTCTTCGCGCGCTGGCCCGTCTCGCGCCTGCGCGAGCAGAGCGCGCACTGGCTGGAGGCGCAGGGAAGGCTGACTCAGCCGATGATCCGCCGCGCCGGCCGTGATCACTATGAGCCGATATCGTGGGAGGAGGCGCTCGGACACATCGGCAGCAAGCTGCGCTCGCTGGGCTCGCCCGACCAGGCCGTCTTCTACACCTCGGGCCGCACCAGCAACGAGGCAGCCTTCCTGTATCAGCTCTTCGTGCGCGAGCTGGGCACCAACAACCTGCCCGACTGCTCGAACATGTGTCACGAGTCCAGCGGCATCGGCCTCGGCGAGACGATCGGCGTCGGCAAGGGCACGGTCAGCCTCGACGATTTCGCCGAGGCCGATGCGATCTTCATCCTCGGGCAGAACCCCGGCACCAATCACCCTCGCATGCTGACGACGCTGCAGCGTGCCAAGGAGCGCGGCTGCAGGATCGTCAGCATCAATCCGCTGCGCGAGCTCGGCCTGGTGCGGTTCTCCAATCCGCAGCGGCCGCTGGAGCTGCTCGGCGGCCGCAGCACCGAGCTGTCCGACCTCTACCTGCAGGTCCGCATCGGTGGCGACGTCGCCCTTCTCAAGGGCATCATGAAGCACGTGCTCGAGATGGAGAGCGCGCGGCCCGGCAAGGTACTCGACCACGAGTTCCTCGACCGGCACACCGTCGGGTTTCCGGAGCTGCGGCAGCACGTGGTTGCGACGCCGTGGGAGGACCTCGAAGAGGAAAGCGGCATCGATCGCGGCCGGATGGCCGAGGCCGCACGCATCTACACCGAGGCTCGCAACGTCATTGCGTGCTGGGCGATGGGTCTGACGCAGCACAAGAACGGCGTCGCCAACGTCCGCGAGGTCACGAACCTTCTGCTGCTGCGCGGCAACATCGGCCGCCCCGGCGCCGGCGTCTGTCCCGTGCGCGGGCACAGCAACGTGCAGGGCGACCGCACCATGGGCATCGTCGAGCGGCCGACCGCCGCGTTTCTCGAACGGCTCGAGCGCGAGTTCGGCTTCGCGCCGCCGCACGCGCCCGGCCTCGACACCGTCGAGACGTTGCGCGCGATGCTCGACGGCAAGGTGCGCGTGTTCTTCGCGATGGGCGGCAACTTCGCGGCCGCAACGCCCGACAGCGAGCGCGCCGAGCAGGCGCTGTCGAAATGCGAGCTGACGGTGCAGGTCTCGACCAAACTCAACCGCTCGCACGTGGTCGGCGGCGCCGAGGCGATCATCCTGCCGACGCTGGGACGCACCGAGCGCGACCGCCAGGCCGGCGGCGAGCAGTTCGTGACCGTCGAGGACTCGATGAGCATGGTGCACCGCTCGCAGGGACACCTGTCGCCGGCGTCCGAGCATCTTCGCAGCGAGCCCGCCATCGTTGCGGGGCTGGCGCGCGCCACGCTCGGCAACCGCACCAAGGTCCCGTGGGAGCACCTGGTGGGTAACTACGACCGCATCCGCGATCGCATCGAGCGCGTCATCCCCGGCTTCGATCGCTTCAACGAACGCGTCCGGCAGGAGTGCGGCTTCCGTCTGCCCAACGGCGCGCGGGAGCGCCGCTTCGCCACCGAGGGCGGGCTTGCACGGCTGACCATCAACCCGATGACAGGGCGCCGCCTCGCCCACGGCGAACTGCTGCTGATGACGATCCGCAGCCACGACCAGTTCAACACCACGATCTACGGCCTCGACGATCGCTACCGCGGAATCGAGGGACGGCGAAACGTCGTGTTCCTCAACGATGCGGATGCGGCCGATCTGGGCCTGTCGCCCGATGACGAAGTCGATCTGACCAGCCGCTACGAGGGTGTCACGCGAACCGTGCGCCGCTTCCGCGTGATTCCCTACGACATCCCTCGCCGGTGCGCGGCCGCTTACTTTCCCGAGGCTAATCCGCTGGTGGCGCTGGAGAGCTTCGCCGACGGCAGCCGCACCCCCACCTACAAGTCGATCGTCGTCACGATCTCGCGCTCGCAGGACGGGGGAAACTCGCGGTGATCGTCGGCATCCCGAAGGAGATCAAGGCCGACGAGGCTCGCATCGGACTGACGCCGGCCAGCGTGCGCGAGCTGGTGCACCACGGGCACGAGGTGCTGGTCGAGACCAGGGGCGCGCATGCCATCGCGCTGGACGACGACCTGTACCGCAGCGTCGGCGCCACCATCGCCGCAAGTGCCAAGGACGTCTTCGAGCGCGCCGACCTCATCGTCAAGGTCAAGGAACCGCAGCCGTCAGAACTGGCGATGCTGCGGGAGGGTCAGGTGCTGTTCACGTATCTTCATCTGGCGGCCGATGCCGAGTTGACGCGCAGCCTGGCGGCCACCGGCGCCGTAGGCATCGCGTACGAAACGGTGACGGACGCGCGCGGCGGGCTCCCGCTTCTGGCGCCGATGAGCGAAGTGGCCGGACGCATGTCGATCCAGGCCGGCGCGCATTGCCTGGAGCTGCCGCGCAAGGGTCGCGGCATGCTGCTTGGCGGCGTGGCCGGCGTGCAGGCGGCCGACGTGCTCATCATCGGCGGCGGCGTCGTCGGCACCAACGCCGCGCGCATGGCCATGGGCCTGGAGGCGCGCGTCACCATCATCGACAAGTCGTTGCCGCGCCTCTACGAGCTCGACCTGCAGTTCGGCGCGAAGCTCAACACCGCCTTCGCAACCGTGGATGCGATTGAGCACCATGTTGCCGAGTCCGACCTGGTGGTCGGGGCGGTGCTGGTTCCCGGCGCCGCGGCGCCCAAGCTCGTCAGCCGCGACATGGTTCGCACGATGCGGCGTGGCTCGGTCATCGTCGATGTGTCCATCGACCAGGGCGGCTGCTTCGAGACCAGCCGCCCCACCACGCATGCCAATCCGACGTACGTCGACGAGGGCGTGGTGCACTACTGCGTGACGAACATGCCCGGAGCGGTGGCGCGCACCTCCACGTTCGCGCTCAACAACGCGACGCTGCCGTTCGTGCTGGCGCTGGCGAACAAGGGCTGGCGCACCGCGCTGATGGACGATCCGCACCTGCGCAACGGTCTCAACGTGTGCGGAGGCAAGGTCACGCACGCGGCGGTGGCCGCCGCGGTGGGCGGCGAATATCTCGAGCCGATGAAAGCCCTCGTCGTCTGAATGGGACCCGTTCTTCAGCTGCGGCGCGCTTCCATCTCTTCGGCGAGCGTTCCCATCTCCCGCAGCACCGTGATCGCATCGACGCTGGCTTCGTAGTCGCCGCGCAGCTCGCGGTAGGCGCGACGCACGTTGAAGATCACGCGTTCCGGCTCGGTCCAGTCGGCGTAGGGGCCCAGGTCCATGCGGCGCGCCGCGTCCATCTCGCTTAGGCCCTGGTTATAGAAGGCACGCGACTCCGCCAGCACGTACTCGAAGTAGCGCCGCACCTCCATCACGCCCGCCACGTCGGTAGGCGGCCCGTGCCCCGGCACGACGACGTCCGGCTCGAGCTCGGCAATGCGGTCGAGCGCGCGGAACCACTGCGCGTACGTTCCCTCCCATCCGATCGGAGTGCAGCGGTTCCACATCACGTCGCCACCAAAGACGACGCGCTGCCCCGGCAGGTGCACGATCGCATCGCCCATCGTGTGCGCAGGACCCACGTAGAGGATCTCGACGGCAACACCGTCCAGATCGAGGTCCAGACGCTCGTCGAACACGTGGTTGGGCGGTGTGATGCGAATGCCGCGGAAGTCGTAGTCGGCCAGCGCCCTGCTGAAGCGCTCCAGTCCCTCCGGCAGCGGCCCCTCCAGCATGGCCTGCAGCACGTCGGGCTGGATGTCGTGCAGCATCCCCTGCGCGCATTCGCGGTGGCCGATGATCTCCGCACCTTCGAGGAGCTGATTACCCCAGCAGTGATCGCCGTTGTGATGGGTGTTGACGACCCGCTGCGGCGGCTGCGGATGCACCGTCGCGTACGTCTCGAGCATCGCACGCGTGCGCGGGAGGTCCCACAGCGTATCGACGACAAGGCCGCCGCCGCGCGCGATCAGGCCCGAGTTGCTCCAGCCCAGGCCATGGTCGGGCTGCAGGTAGGCATAGATGTCGGTGGCGAGCTTCTCGAGCTTCATGAGTGGGATCCTCGCCCGAACGCTTCGTCGAACAGTGCCTGATTCAGGCCGTAGCTCTGAGCGCCGCCGGCCACGTAGATCACTTCACCGGTGATCCACGACGCCGCCGGCGACGCGAGATAGGTCACGGCGTACGCAGCTTCTTCCGGGCGACCGAAGCGCGGAATGGGAATTCCTTCGCACATCTTGTCGATGTCGGGATGGTAGGTCGTCTCGAACGCGGCCGTGCGGATGGCGCCTGGGGCCACGCAATTGACGCGCACTTTCGGCCCCCACTCGTACGCCAGCGTTCGCGACAGCTCGAGCACGCCGGCGCGTGCTGCGCCGGTGTGCGCGATGCCCGGAAACCCGCGGCCGACCACGGCGATCACGTTGACGATGGCGCCGCCCTGCCCTTCCAGCATGGCGACGCCGAAGACCTGCGTCATGTTCCACGTGCCGGTCAGATTGGTTTCGATGACGGCATTCCAGCCTTTCGGCCGAAAATCCCGCGCGGGTTGGGCGAACTGGCCGCCGGCATTGTTCACCAGGATGTCGATGCGCGGGTACAGGGAATGCGCGCGCTCGGCCAGTGCCTCGACGGCCTCGCGACTGCGGATGTCGACCATGCCGGTTTCGACGCGACGGCCGGTGGCGGAACGGATTTCGGAAGCCGCGTGCTCGAGCCGCTCGACGTTGCGTGCAGCGATCAGCAGATCGGCGCCCGCGGCTGACAGCTGGTCGGCGATCGCGCGGCCCAGACCGCTGCCGCCGCCGGTAACCAGCGCCGTCTTGCCGGCCAGGAGATCGCTCGCGAAAACCTGGCGAGGAAGCGGTGGCGGATCGATCAGACGCGTGGCCATGCGGCATCAAGACCTATCGCGGGAGGTCCGGCGTTGAAAGCAGGCCGTGCTCGCGTCGTCGCTCACTCGATGCAGCGTCGTGGGTGATCTCGCGGCGACGCAGCCAGACGCCACAGCCGGCGACTCAGCTGCGTGCATCGCTGCGTTCACGCCGGGCGGCCGACCGCTTTCACCACCGCCTCCACGGTCGATCCGAGCTGATCGGGATCGGAGCAGTCCGTGAAGTACAGACACAGGTGTTGGCAGCCTGCAGCAACCAGCGCTTCCGAAAGCATCACCGCCATCTCGGCGCCCTGGCTGGCAAAGACGTGACTCGAAAGCGTGATTTCCGCCGGATCGCGCCCGACCGTCTCGCAATGACGGTGCAGGATCTCGACCTTCTCTCGGAACATGTCGGCCGGACCGCCGACGAAGTTCCAGTCGTCGGCCCAACGCGCGCAGATCTTGAGCATCCGTTTTTCGCCGAGGCCCCCGATGACGAACGGCGGCCGCGGCGTCTGCACGGGCTTTGGCTGGCAGCGCGCGTTGCTGAGCGTGTAATGCGTGCCGTCGAAGCTGGTCGCCTCGTTGCGCAGCATGGAGTCCAGGATCGTGACCGCCTCCTCGAACTGATCGAGACGCTGCTTGATGGGCAGGAGGGGGATGCCGTAGTTGTCGGCTTCTTCCTGCATCCACCCCGCGCCCAGGCCGAGATCGAGACGGCCGCCCGAGAGAACGTCGAAGGTGGACGCCATCTTGGCCAGCAGCCCCGGGTGGCGATACGGAACCGCCGTCACCATGAGTCCCAGGCGCAGCCGCCTGGTGACGCCGGCCAGATACGACAGCGCCGTCCAGCCTTCGAAGCAGGGGCCGCTCGTATTGCCGTAGATCGGATAGAAGTGGTCGAAGAGGAAACCGCCGTCCAGGGCATCGATGGAATCGGCATCAGTCCAGAAGCGAAGGATGTCTTCCCAGCGGTTGTCGGCAGGGTTGGTCTTGAACGTGATGCGCCGGAGCATGGGTCGACACTGCCGCAGCCGGCGGTCCGAAGAAAGCTTCGCGCGCAGCACCGGCAAGGGCCTTGCTCTCCGGGAGCGGGCGCGCCAAAGCTCGTACGTCGAGCCCGCTCGAGAGGTATCGCCATGACCTTCATCACGCGTTCTGTCGCTTGCGCAACCCTGATCCTCCTGCATGCCGCCGCAGCCGGCGCCGCCTTCAACGTCCCCGGCACTGCCAACCCCAATCTTGCCGGCCGGGCCGACGGCTACTCGTGCTGCTCGGGCGACAGCGTACCCGGACAGTCGCCCGTGCAGGTGACGGCCATCGACATCGATGCGTGCGCGAGGCTCAGCTTCGCGGTCAGCGGAAAAGTCTCCTACGTGCCGAGCTCGCCGATGGGTGACAATCCCGATGGTGACGAGGCTTTCAGCATGACCAACTATGGCGACGGCATCTCCGCTCCGGCCAACATCCGCGCCAACGCGCTCGTCGGGGTGTTCCTCGGCGAGGAAGCGCCGACGGGACAGACGACGCCGGCCCAGCTCGATTTCGGCGCAGGACTGGACTTCCACTCGATCGCTCCGGCCGTCGGACAGATCTTCTTCATCGGCGACGGTCTGACCTCGGACACGAACGCGGGCATGGACAACGGCGTCGAGCAGACGTTCACGGTGCCGCCGGATGCCACACGGCTGTTCCTCGGTACCGCCGACGGCACCGGCTGGTTCAACAACAGCGGCAGCTTCACCGTCGACGTTGCCAGCACACCCGAGGAATCGCCGTTCGAATGCGGCGATCCCGCCGATCCGCCCGGCGTGACCGCGACCGATGCACTGCTGGTCCTGCGCGCGGCGGTCGGAAGCGCATTGTGTCTGGAGTGCGTGTGCGACGTCGATGCCTCCGGCGCGACGGTGGCCACCGATGCGCTGGCGGTACTGCGACACGCGGTCGGGCAGGAAGTGCCGCTGCTATGCAGCTGCTGCGGCGGCAGCATCGAGTAGCGTCTCCAGCCAGACAGCGTTCGCCGTCGTCGGCAACGGCTAGAGCAGCATCCGCGCCGGCTCCTCGAGAAGGCGGCGGATGTGCGCCAGCAGCCGTGCACCGATGGCGCCGTCGATGACGCGGTGGTCCGCCGAGAGCGTCAGCGTCATGACGTGGCCCGGCTCGATGCGGCCATCACGCACCACCGGTCGCTCTTCGGCGGCGCCGACGCCCAGGATGCATGCCTGCGGCGGGTTGATGATCGCGTACATCGTTGCCACGCCGAACATTCCCAGATTGGAGACGGTAAAGGTGCCGCCGTCGTACTCGTGGGGCGCAAGGCTGCCGGCTCGGGCACGCGCAGCCAGGTCGGTGATGCCGGCGCAGATCGTGGCAAGGCCTGCCTTGTCGGCGTCGCGCAGCACGGGCGTGACCAGACCGTCGTCGAGCGCGACGGCCACCGCGATGTCGACACCCTCATGCTGCGCCGCGCCCGCTTCCGTCCAGGATGCATTGGCGGCCGGCACCGCCCGCAGCGCCAGCGCGGCGGCCCGCACCACGAAATCGTTCAGCGAAAGCTTGACCGGCGAATCCTCGTTCAGGCGCCGGCGCGTCGCCAGCAGGCTGTCGACGCGGCAGTCCACCGACAGATAGAAGTGCGGGATCGTCTGCTTGGCGCGCGTCATGCGTTCGGCGATGGTGCGGCGCATGCGTGTGGATCGCACCGCCTGGTCGCCGCGCGGAGCGCGCGCCGCGGTCGGCGGTTCATCCCGACCACGAACCGCCGCTTCCACGTCGGCCTTGCGGATGATGCCGTCGAGGCTGCTCGAGGTCAGCGTCGAAAGATCGAGGTTGGCCTGCGCTGCCATGCGCCGCGCCAGCGGTGTTGCGGCGACCTCATCGTGATTCTCGCGATGACCGTTGGAGCCGGGCCGAGGCTGCGGAATGCCCGTGGCAGGCGCGGCCATGACGCCGGCACCGGCCTCTTCGACTGCCTGCTGGCCGGCAACGACGACGCTGCCCGCCACCGATGCCGCGGTCTCGCCGCCGCCGGTGAGCTCGGCAGCGGAGACCTCCTCGCCAATCGCGCCCACATCGGCGGCCATCTGGCTGTTTCCGGCGAAGCCGACGTGTGCGGGCGCGGCGTCGCCAGCCGAGCGTGAGCCTTGCACTTCGCCGTGCTCCGGCTGCGCCGCCGCCGATGCCTGTTTCTCGATCAGCGCCAGAACCGTTCCAACCGGCACCTGCTCCTGCCCCGCTTCGACGAGAATGCGTGCAAGCACGCCATCGGCGGGCGCTTCCAGATCGACCGTCGACTTCTCCGTCTCGATCTCCGCGATCGCATCGCCCTGGCGCACCGGATCGCCTTCCTTGCAGAGCCAGGCGATGACCGCAGCTTCGGTCATCGAGTCGGACAGCTTGGGCATCGCCACCTCGATCGGCATCACAGCGACTCCAGGCACGCGCGCGCAGCGGCGTCGAGGATGGCGTCGACATCGAGGCGGTGATGCCGGTACAGGTCGACGATGTCGGCCGACTGGCCGAAGCGGTCGTTGCCCAGGGCGACGATGCGATGGCCGCAGACGGCGCCCAGCCAGGAGAGCGTGGCGGGGTGCCCGTCCAGGATGCTGACGAGCGCCGCGCGCGGCGACAGCGCCGAAAGCGCGCGCTCGACGGGACTGCGTGCGCCGGCATTGCCGCCGGCACGCTCGTTCTTGGCGGCCAGCCAGCCGGCGTGACAGCGGTCGGGCGACGTCACCACCAGAAGGCCTGCACCCGGCTCATCCTGGCGCACGATCTCCAGAGCCTGCCGCGCCTCCTGCGTCACCACGCCGCTGCTGACGATGGCCAGTGTCGCATCGTGTGCCGGCGGCTCGAGCCAGTACGCTCCCGAGACGATGTCCTGCTCGAGCGCCTCGTCGATCTCGCGCGCCGGCTGATCGAGCTGGCGAGTCGACAACCGCAGATAGACGGCGCTGCCCTCGGGCCGCTGCATGTGCTCGAACGCGAAGCGCAGGATCACCGCCAGCTCGTCCACGTAGGATGGCTCGAAGGAGATGAGGCCCGGCTGGCCCATGCCGATCAGTGGCGTCAGCACCGACTGATGCGCGCCGCCTTCGGGCGCCAGCGTCAGTCCCGACGGCGTGGCCACCAGCAGGAAGCGTGCATCCTGGTAGCAGGCATAGTTGAGCGCATCCAGCCCGCGGCTGATGAACGGATCGTAGAGCGTGCCGATGGGCAGCAGGCGCTCTCCGAAGAGCGAGTGCGACAATCCGAGCGCCGCCAGCAGCAGGAAAAGATTGTTCTCGGCGATGCCGAGCTCGATGTGCTGTCCCTTGACCGATGCGACCCAGCGCTGGGTCGTGGCCAGGTTCCCGGCGACGAACGCGTCCGTGCGAGGCTGCGCGGAGCGGTCGAAGATGCCGCGACGGTTCACCCACGGACCGAGGTTGGTCGAGCTGGCTACGTCGGGCGAGGTGGTGACGATGCGGTCGGCCAGCTCGCCGCCGCCGCGCGCGAGGTCGCTCAGGATGCGGCCGAACCCTTCCTGCGTCGACATCTGCTCGCCGCGCGGCGCGGTGAGGCTGCCCGCCACCGGCACGATGCCGGCGCCGTAGCGGCGCGGCGGATGCGCAGCCAGCGGCGTCCGCTCGAGGAAGCGCGCCAGCTCCTGCTCGTCGACGCCTGCCCCTTCCAGCGGCTCCCACTCGTGTCCGGGCCGCACGCGCATCGAAGCGCGAAACGCCTCCATCTGCTCGACGCTCATCAGCCCGGCGTGATTGTCCTTGTGCCCGGCGAAGGGAAGGCCGTAGCCCTTGATCGTGTAGGCCAGAAAGCACGTCGGCGTGTCGTCGTGCACGCTCTCGAACGCGTCGAGGATCGTAGGCATGTCGTGCCCGCCGAGATTCGTCATCAGCGCGTGCAGCCGGTCGTCGTCGTGCTCGTCGAGGATCTCGGCGATGCCGGAGGTGCCGGCAAGATCGTGCTGCAGCCGCTCGCGCCAGCCGGCGCCGCCGCGGTAGACGAGCGAGGAGTAGAGCGAGTTGGGGCACGTCTCGATCCACTGCCTCAGCGCATCGCCGCCGCGCCGCGCGAACGCCTGCTCCAGGCCGCGGCCGTACTTCATCGTGACGACGCGCCATCCCATGCTCTCGAACAGCGAGTCGATGCGCTGGAACAGCCGGTCCTCGATCACCATGTCCAGGCTCTGGCGGTTGTAGTCGATGATCCACCAGACGTCGCGCACGTCGTGCTTCCAGCCTTCGAGCAGGCATTCGAAGACGTTGCCTTCATCGAGCTCGGCATCGCCGGCGAGCGCGATCATGCGTCCGGACGTCAGCGAGGCATCGCCGAGGTTCTTCAGCCGCACGTAGTCGCGCACCAGCGCCGCAAAGCTCGTCATCGCAACGCCGAGACCAACCGAGCCGGTGGAGAAATCTACGTCGTCGGCGTCCTTGGTGCGCGACGGGTAGGATTGCGCGCCGCCGAAGGCGCGGAAACGCTCGAGCGCCTCGCGGCTCTGACGGCCGAGCAGGTACTGGATGGCGTGGTAGATCGGGCTGGCGTGCGGCTTGACGGCCACGCGGTCGGCGGGGCGCAGCACGTCGAAGTACAGCGCCGTCATCAGCGTGACGACGGACGCCGACGAGGCCTGGTGGCCGCCGACCTTCAAACCGTCGCGCTTGGGCCGCAGATGGTTGGCGTTGTGGATGGTCCAGCACGCCAGCCACAGAACCTTGCGCTCGAGCTCGCGAAGGCGGGCCAGGCGCCGGGCCTCAGCCGGATCCCTAGGCTCAGGGTCGCGGGGGAAGAAGGAGGGTGGTTGGGCAACGGCCTGCGTGGACACCTGCGGCGCTCCTCCTGGAAGCGCCGCAGGATAGCCCGTCCGTTGCGGCAGGTGCTTGCGATTCGTTGCCGAAGCGGCGCCGATAGCGCAATATCATTGCGCGCATCTACTCGCGGTGAGCGAATTATTCCAAACGAAGGCCGCCGTTGGCCTGGAGCACGATGCCCGTGACGTAGGCCATCAGCTTGCCGTCAGCCAGGGCGGCGACCGTGCGGGCCATCTCCACCGGTTCGCAGACGCGCCCGATCAGCGTCGCCCGCGACATCGCCTCGATCCCTTCGGCCCCCACTCCGGCCAGCATCGGCGTGTTCACCGGCCCTGGAGAGATGGCGTTGACGCGCGCGCCATAGGCGGCGAACTCGCGCGCCGTCGTCTTGGTCATCGATTCGATGGCGCCCTTGGCGGCAGTGTAATCGATCTGCCCGATGTTTCCGTTGCGCGCGCTGACCGACGAGAAGTTGACGATGAAGCGATTGACGCCGTCGCGCAGCGGCTTCTTGCCGTTGGCGTTGAAGCGGTTGTGCCAGTCCTGGAACGCGACCTCGCGCGTGAACAGGAACGTGCCGTGCAGATGCACGCCGAGCACGGCCTTGAAGTCGTCGAAGCTCTTCTTGACGATGCGCGCATCGCGCGTGATGCCGGCGACGTTGACGAGCCCGTTGATCTGGCCGCTTGCCTCCATCACGGCCGCCACTGCATTCCTGACGTCCTGCTCCTGCGCGACGTTGGCCGCGATCGTCAGAGGCTCGACCGCCGCGTAGCTCTTCATCTCGGCCTTGGCCTCTTCCAGGCGCCCCGGATCCAGGTCGACGAGCGCAACGCGCGCGCCATGCGCGGCCAGCACCGCCGCAACGCGGTTGCCTATGCCCTGCGCGGCTCCCGTGACGATGTGGGTCTCTCCAGCGAACGCGCCGGCGCGAAGTACCAGTTCCATTGCATTGACTCCTCGAGAACGATGCGGCCACGCCGTTTATGGCCGCTTCAACGCCCAACGGCAAAACCAGCCGGCAACGAGGTCAGGTCTTGCATCTGAGCATTCTCATCGCCGCCGGCTGCCGTGTCGGGCGCGGCGACCGCGCATGCAGAGCGTGAAGCTCTCGAACTCGCGCGCCGCGGTGGCGCAGCTCGTCACCGTCGCAGGCAGAGCGTGAGCCAACCCGCATCGGACGACGACATGCAGGAGACGATCATGACCAGAACAGGAAAGACCGGCGCAGGCACCGGCGCTACGCCCGCAAGGCGCACCCTCGACGCAATTGACCGGAGAATCCTCGATGCGCTGCAGCAGGACGCGCGGCTGTCCAATGTCGATCTGGCCGCGAAGGTCGGCCTTTCGGCGAGCCCGTGCCTTCGACGCGTGGCCGAGCTCGAACAGGCCGGCTTCATCCAGCGCTACGTGGCGCTGCTCGACCCCGCGGCTCTCGGGCTCGGAGTCAGCGTCTTCGTGCAGGTGAGCCTGGAGAAGCAGGCGGTGCAGGGCCTCGGCGTCTTCGAGGAGCACGTGCTCGCGCGGCCCGAGGTGATGGAGTGCTACCTCATGACCGGAGACGCCGATTACCTGCTGCGCGTCGTCGTCCCGGACGTCGCCGCGTTCGAACGCTTCCTGCTCGACCACCTCACGCGCATCCCGGGCGTGGCGAGCATCAAGTCGAGCTTTGCACTCAAGCAGGTCAAATATCGCACGGCGCTGCCCATCGGCGAATGATCCGCATGCGCCCGCTGCTGCAGCAGCGCGGCGCTAGGACGGCATCGTATCGCGAAGGTGGATGATCTTCCCGTCGCGGAACCATGCCTCCTCCTCTCCGACCACGACGAGGTCGGGCTTGCCCTCCCTCTTGTACGTGGCCGTCCAGCCGACGTGCACGCCGCCGTTGCGCATCTCCGGTCCCGACAGCACCGACAGCTCGCGCTTGTCGTAGGTGCGGTCGAACTGGTTCACCGACTCCATCAGATGGTTGACGATGACGTCACGGCCCTTCCACACGCCGCCGAACGGCGCGCCGCCGTTGACCTCGTAGACGGCCTCTTCGGCGAAGTACTCGCGCACCTCGTCCCAGTTGTCGCTCGCGTAGGCCCGCTCGAAGGCGGCGGCGTAGTTGGCATAGCTGGCGATGTCGTCCATGGCGGCGCTCCTTGGCAGGTTCGATAGCGAACGCCGCCGTCCCTACTCCCGTCGCCGCGCCGGGCAAAATCGCGACGTCCCGACCGCTCGCTCGCCGGCGACCGCTGCCGCCCTCCGACCCCGCAGCCTCCTCCCGCGAACGCCCGCGCGCCCTGCGTCAGTCCGGCCCCGCGGCGTTTTCGCACGCACGCCTTGGCAAACGAACGTTTGTCGGACACAACGGAAGCGTGACCACGACGACCGCCGCCTCGACGCCGACCCGCCAGTTCCAGATCCTCGACGGCGCTTTCTGGGCGCGCGAGCCGCATGCCGAGCTGGCCTGGCTGCGCGAGAACGATCCCGTGCATTTCGACGAGGCGGGCCAGGTCTGGGCGATCACGAAGTACGCCGATGTCCTGGCCGTCTCGCGCGAGCCCGAGCTGTTCCGCAACGACGGCGGCATCCGCCCCGATGCGCCCTCGTTCCCGTTCATGATCAACCTGAACGACCCGCTGCACCGCAAGCGCCGCGGGCTGGTCAACAAGGGCTTCACCGTGCGCCGCGTGCAGGAGCGCGAGCCGCGAATCCGTCAGATCTGCATCGACCTCCTGGACAAGGTCCGCGGCCGCGACGAGTTCGACTTCGTGATGGACCTTGCGGCCTGGCTGCCGCTGATCGTCATCGGCGACATGCTCGGCGTCGAGCCCGAACGTTATGACGATGTTCTGCGGTGGTCCGACGACATGGTGCGCGGCAGCGGAACCAAGGACCCGCAAGTGTTCGCGACGTCCGAGGCCGCGTTCTCCGAGTTCCTCGAGCACGCCTACGCGGTGCTCAGCGCGCGCCGTGGCTGCCCCATGCAAAGCGACCTCTTCAGCATCCTGGCCAACGCCGAGATCGACGGTGAGCGCCTCGAGGATGCGGAGATCGTTGCCGAGTCGCTGCTCATCCTGATCGGTGGCGACGAGACCACTCGGCACGTGATCACCGGCGGCATGTACGAGCTGCTGCGCCAGCCGCAGGCATGGCAGGCGCTGCAGAACGATCCGTCGAAGATTCCAGCGGCCGTCGAGGAGATGCTGCGCTGGGTGACGCCGATCAAGAACATGGCGCGAACGGTGGCTCGCGACACCGAGCTTCGCGGCAGGACGCTGCGCGAAGGCGACAAGCTCGTCCTTCTGTATCCGTCGGCCAATCGCGACGCCGACGTCTTCGAGAGCCCCGATCGCTTCGACATCGCCCGCTCGCCGAACGAGCACCTGGCGTTCGGCTTCGGCGCCCACTACTGCCTCGGCGCCAGCCTGGCCCGGCTCGAGCTCAACGTCTTCTTTCAGGAAGCGGTGCGTCGCCTCGCGGGCATCGAGCTGGCAAGCGAGGAGCCGCCGCCGCGACGGCAATCGAACTTCATCAGCGGAATCGAGCACATGCCGGTGCGCTGGCGCTGAGCCGGGACGGACTGCGTCGTGGTGCCATGCCACGCGGCGGAGAGGCGCGGAGACCGGCAGTGCGCTGCCCCGCCGTTGACGCCACGGGCATACAATCCGGTTGTAACCGGGGACCTGCGGCGGCATCTTAGGCCTCGGCTCATGCTCCGACTCACTCGCAGACTGATGGCGGCCTTCGTGGCGCTGACCCTGGCGATGCCCTTCCCGGCCGTCGCCTCGGGCTCGTGCCCGATGTCCTCGCCCGTCGTCAGCCAGGAGCGCTGCGACTGCTGCAAGACCTCGGATGGGCCCTCGCGCTGCGCGAAGCCGGCGCCGGCTGCGTTCCGATGCGGCTGCTCCGACACCGGCAGCGAGCCACGCCAGAGCCAGCCCAGCGATGCTTCAGCATCCGCGCTCGCGCATCCTTTCCTGACGCCGGCGCTGTTGCCGGCCGCCGTCGCCGCACCGTCGTTGCAATGCGAAGGCGCGCCGCCGATCCCGCCACCCGACGCCTACGCGTCCACCGTTCGAAGTCTCCTCTGTAGCTGGACGATCTGAGCGTCATCCGCTGACGCACCCATTCCATCGCTAGAGATCCGTCCTCGCCGCGCGACGCCCGCGAGTGACGGGTACGTTTGCGTCGCCCAGCTACAGGAGAGGTCGTATGTCGATCTCGAACAGGCTGTCGCTGCAGCGCTCCCGCTGCCTCGCGAAGGGCCTCGTCATCGCGTCCGCGCTCGCCGCCGCCGGCTGCGCGCTGACGCCCAAAGATCTGCCGCACGAGCAGGACCGCTTGGCCGCTGCCGGCGTTGCCTTCGAGCCGCCGATCGAGCAGCGCGAGCTGCCGGTCCCGCGCGATGCGCACGATTGGGGAGCGCTCGTCCACCGCGCGCTGCTCGCCAACGGCGAGCTCGAGGCCGCCTACTTCGAATGGAAGGCGGCCGTCGAGAAGGTCACCGGTGATTCGGGCTGGCCCGACACCAACCTCGCCGTCGGCTACGAGACCATGTTCGAGGGCCCCGGCGCCTTCAGCGCCGGCTTCGATGCCATGGAGAACCTCTCGTTCCCGACCAAGACCATGAAGGCGGGACAGGTGGCGCTGGAGGAGGCACGCGCCGCAGCGGAGAAGTTTCGCGGCGCGAAGTTCGCGCTGCAGAAGCGCGTTCTGGATGCGTGGCTCGAGATGGTGCTGGCCGCGGAGCGTGAGCGCATCCAGTCGCAGCGCCGCGAGGTCGCCGGCCTGAGCAGCATCGCCGGCAGCGTCTCGGTTACCGCCGGCGAGCCCGAGACCGCGGCGCTGCAGGGACGCCTCGAAGAGACGCGCATGCGAAACGAGCTCGTCACGCTCGGAAGCGACGTGCGGCGCGCGCGCGCGATGCTGGCCGCCATCGTCGCTCTGGACACCGAGGACATCGCCGTTCCGTCGCACCTGCCCTCGCCCCGCCCCGTGCCGAGCGATGCCGTGCTGCTGGCCAGCGGTGCGCGCACCAATCCGGAGCTGGCCGAGCTGCTCGCGATGCTGCAGGCGCGCAGCAAGCAGGTGGACCTGGCGCGCATGCAGTGGATTCCCGACGTGCAGCCCTCGTTCTCGTTCGAGGACCTGGCCGTCGAGGTGCTCGGGCTGATGGCCACCCTGCCGACCACGATCGTCGAAATTCGTTCCTCGATCGCGCAGGCGGCGGCGCTGCGGTCGTCGACGGCGGCGAAGATCCGGCAGACGGAGCTCGACCGGACCGGAGAGTTCGTCGCCGCGCTGATCGCGCTTCGCAATGCCGAGCGCTCGCGTGCGTTCCTGGAGAACCAGGTGCTGCCGGTCGCAAACGCGCTCGTCGCCTCCACCCGCACCACCTACGTCTCGGGGCAGGCGGCGCTCAACGACCTCGTCGAAGCGCATGAAGCCGTGCTGCTGGCACGCGACGAGATCGCCGCTGCCGCGGTGGAGCGCGAACGGCGCGTGGCGGAGCTGGAAGCGCTGGCAGGCGTGGACATGGAAGCCATCGTCGCCGGCGAAGTGGTGGCGGTCGGTGCGGCCGGCGGCGCGCGGGATGGAGCTGCGCGTCTCGCAGGCGGCGCCACTGGCGGCGCGAGCGGTCGAGCAGCTCGTCTCGCCGGCGGCCTATCAGATGAAGGCGCCGCCGAAAGCCTCGCCGAAGGAGCGGTGCGATGAACGCGTCGAGCAAGCCTTTCGGCCGCTCCGAGCGCGGCCGTGCCTCCACGATCCTGCTCGTGCTGGTGGCCGCGGTCATCGGCGTCCTCATCGGGATGCGCGTCGGGGATCGCGACGTCGCGGCGCCCGGCACCGAGACCGCCAGCACCGCCGCCGCGACAGACGCGGCCGCCGAGACCGAAGAGGCAGCACAGCTGTGGACCTGCGGAATGCATCCGCAGGTCGTGCAGGACCATCCCGGCGAATGCCCGATCTGTCACATGGAGCTGACGCCCCTGCGGATGGACACGCCCAGGCCCAGGACGGCCGCCGGCGCCGAGCGCAACGTCAAGTACTGGTGGGACCCGATGATGAACCCGCCGTACATCTCGCGCGAGCCGGGCAAAAGCCCGATGGGCATGGATCTGCTGCCCGTCTACGAGGACGAGGTCAGCGCCGGCGCTGCCGTCGTCATCGACCCGGTGATCACGCAGAACATGGGGCTTCGCACCGCGAAGGTTCGCGAAGGCGTGGTCGCGCGCGATCTGCGCCTCGCCGGCTTCGTCAAGGAAGCCGAGCCTGGCGTGCGCGACATCAACCTCAGGGTCTCGGGCTGGGTGCAGAAGCTCTACGCCGACACCGAAGGCATGCACGTGCGCGCCGGCGACCCGCTCTTCGAGCTGTACAGCCCGGACCTGCAGGTCGCGGTCGAGGAGCTGATCGCGCTGCGCAAGCGCGCCTCGGCGATCTCGGGCGCCGGCATCGGCGGGAGCATCGCGGCCGATCTTCGCGGCGCGGCGGTGCGCAAGCTCGAGCTGTACGGCCTGCCGCGAGAGGAGATCGACCGCCTGGCCAGGATGGAAACGGCGCCGGGAACCATCATGTTCCGCAGCCCCATTACCGGGCACGTCACCGAGAAGATGGTCGTGCAGGGCTCGGCGGTGGAGGCCGGCGAGAAGGTGCTGCGCATCGTCGACCACACGGTGCTGTGGATCGATGCGCAGGTGTTCGAGCAGCAACTCGGGCTGATCTCGCACGGCCAGCGCGTGCGGGCGTCCGTGCAGGCGCAGCCCGGCCAGTTCTATGAGGGTGAAGTCACGTTCATCCACCCGCACGTGAGCGACATGACGCGCACGGCGCTGGTGCGCACGACGGTCTCCAACCCGTCGCTGGAACTGCGCCCGGGCATGTTCGCCGACGTGCACATCCACTCGATGGTGACCGAGCGCGGCGTCATGGCGCCGCGCGACGCCGTCATCGATACCGGGCAGCGCCAGGTGGTGTTCGTAATGGTGGAGGGCGGCCGCTTCGAGCCGCGCGAGGTGCTCACGGGCTCGGCGGCCGAGCACGGCATGGTGCAGATCCTCAAGGGCCTGGCGCCCGGCGAGACCGTCGTCGTCAGCGGACAGTTCCTGCTCGATGCGGAGAGCCGGCTGCAGGAAGCGCTTCGCAAGTATCTGGACGAACGCAAGAGCGGCAACGCCTCTTCCGGCGAGCATGCCGGTCACGGCAGCGGCGCGCCGGTGCCCGCTACGAGCGCGGCAAAGACCGGCGCGGCGGCAGCCGACGGAGGCGACGGGCGATGATCGCGCGGCTGATCGAGCTGTGCATCCGCAACCGGCCGATGGTGCTGCTCATCACGAGCGTGCTCATCGGCCTGGGCGTGTGGAGCATCTACAACATCCGGCTGGATGCGATTCCGGATCTGTCGGACGTGCAGGTCATCGTCATCACCGACTATCCCGGGCAGAACCCGGAAGTCGTCAACAATCAGGTCACCTACCCGCTGACCACGGCGATGCTGTCGGTGCCGGGCTCGACGGTCGTGCGCGGCTTCAGCATGTTCGAGCTGTCCTTCGTCTACGTGCTGTTCGAGGACGGGACCGACATCTACTGGGCGCGAAGTCGCGTGCTCGAGTATCTGAACTTCGCGCGCGACCGCCTTCCCGAAGGCGTGCAGCCCAAGCTCGGCCCGGACGCCACGGGCGTGGGATGGGTCTACCAGTACGTGCTGTATCCGGGGCACTACTGCCCGGACCATCCGCGCGGCATCTGGCGCGATCAGGAGCAGGACCGCTGGTACGCCGGCGCCAAGGATGCGCCGGCGGAGCGGCGCAAGAAGCTGGAGCGCGTGCGCGCCTTCGAGGAGCCCGGCCAGTGTCCGCTCGACGGCAAGGCGCTGGTCTCGTCGGGGCACGATCTGGCCGGCCTGCGTAGCCTGCAGGACTGGTACCTGCGCTATCCGCTGACGTCCGTGGAAGGCGTCTCGGAAGTGGCGCCGATCGGCGGCTTCGTGCGCCAGTATCAGGTCGTGCTCGAGCCGGCGCGGCTGCAGGCGCTGAACCTGTCGGTCGCCGAGGTGGCCGAGGCGATCGAGAAGTCGAACAACGACGTCGGCGGGTCGGTCGTGGAGATGGCCGAGCACGAGTACATGGTGCGATCGCGCGCCTATCTGCGCGGTGTCGACGATCTGGCCAACGTCGTGGTGATGGTGGGCGAGGACGGAACGCCGGTGCTGCTCGGGGACGTGGCAACGCTCGAGGTCGGCGGCGAGGCGCGGCGCGGCGTCGGCGAGTACAACGGCAAGGGCGAGGCCGTCGGCGGCGTCGTCATCGCGCGCTTCGGTGAGAACGCCTACAAGGTCATCAACGACGCCAAGGCCAAGCTGTTCGAGCTGGAGGACGGCCTGCCTCCGGGCGTCTTCATCCGCACCACCTACGACCGCTCCGGCCTGATCGAGCGCTCGGTGTCGACGCTGCGCGACACGCTGTTCGAAGAGATCCTGACCGTCGGCCTGATCTGCATCCTGTTCCTGCTGCACGCGCGCAGCGAGCTGGTGGCGGTCTTCGTTGTGCCGGCGGGCATGCTGGTGGCGCTGCTGGTCATGCACATGGTCGGCATCAACGCCAACATCATGTCGCTCGGCGGCATCGCCATCGCGGTCGGCGTGATGGTCGATTCCTCGATCGTGATGGTCGAGAACGCGCACAAGCACCTGGATCGCGAGGAGGAGCGCGTGCACGCCGGCCTGGCGCCGCGGCCTCGAAGTCTCGTCATCATGGAAGCGGCGCAGGAGGTGGGGCCGACGCTGTTCTACGCGCTGGCCATCATCACGATCAGCTTCATGCCGGTGTTCGTGCTGACGGGTGAAGCCGGCCGCCTGTTCCGGCCGCTGGCGCTGACCAAGACGCTGGCGATGGCGGCCTCCTCACTGCTGGCCGTGACGATCATCCCGGTGCTCATGACGTACTTCATCACCGCTCGCGTGCTGCCCGAGCGCTGGGGGCGAGCGCGCAACACCGCCATCACGCTGGCCGCGATGCTGATCCCCGCTGCGCTTCTGTACGTGGTGTGCGGGCGCATCGACGCGGTGGCGGAGTACCGCACCGTCATCGCCGTCGTCTGGATGGTGCTGGCGGGAATGCTGCTGGTCCCGCAGAAGATCATCCACGAGCAGAGGAATCCCATCAGCCGCTGGATGCAGGCAGGCTACGATCCGGCTTTTCGCATGGCGATGGCGCACCCGTACCTGGTGCTGCTGCTGGCGGTGGCCGCGCTGGCCTCGACGTGGATCCCCATCACCCGCATCGGTTCCGAATTCATGCCGCCGCTGGATGAAGGCGATCTGCTCTATATGCCGACCACCGATCCCAGCATCAGCGTCACCAAGAGCAAGGAGCTGCTGCAGCAGACCAACAAGCTCATCATGACGTTCCCCGAGGTAATGTCGGTACACGGCAAGATCGGCCGCGCGGACACGGCCACCGATCCGGCGCCGCTGTCGATGATCGAGACGGTCGTGCAGCTGGAGCCGGACGAGTCGAAGTGGCGCCGGCGCCAGGTGCCGCGCTTCTTCAGCGACTGGCCCGGCTTCCTGCGCACGCCGCTGTCGTGGTTCCTGCCCACCGAGCGCGCCATCAACACCGATGAGCTGAAGTTCGGCTGGGGCGACGCCGACGGAACCATGCACCCGGGCCTGAACAGCGTCGTCAGCCTGCCGGGCGTGGCCAACGCCTGGCCGTTCCCGATCGAGAACCGCATCAACATGCTCGCCACCGGCATCAAGACGCCGGTGGGCATCAAGATCCTCGGCTCCGACCTTGCAACGCTCGGCGACCTCGCCGAGCGCGCCTCCAATGCCGTCCGCGCGATCCCGGGCACCATCAGCGCGTATCCGGAGCGGACGTTCGGCGGCTACTATCTCGATTTCGACATCGACCGCATCACGGCGGCTCGCTACGGCCTGACCACCGGCGACGTGCAGGACGTCATCCAGACCGCAGTGGGCGGAATGAACGTGACGTGGACGGTCGAGGGGCTGGAGCGCTATCCGCTCAACGTCCGCTACGCGCGCGAGCTGCGCGACGACCTCGAGTCGCTGCGTGAGGTGCTCGTGCAGGCGCCGAACGGAGTGCAGGTACCGATCGGACAGCTGGCGCGGGTGCACATCTTGCCGGGGCCGCCGATGATCAAATCGGAGAACAGCCAGCTGACCGCCTGGGTGTTCATCGACATCGCCGGCCGCGACCTCGGCGGCTACATCGCCGACGCCCGCCGCGTGATCTCCGAGCAGGTCCCGATGCCGCCGGGCTATACGATCCTGTACTCGGGGCAGTTCGAGTTCTGGGAGAAGACGCTGCCGCGCCTGACAGCCGCCGCCGTGCTGACCGTCGTCGTCATCGTCTTCCTGCTCTACGCCTCCACCGGCAGCTGGATTCGCGTGGCGGTGGTGATGCTGGCGGTGCCGTTCAGCCTCACGGGCGCGTTCTGGCTGCTCCACATCCTCGACTACAACATGTCGCTGGCGGTCGTCATCGGCATCATCGCCCTCGGCGGGCTCGACGCCGAGACCGGAATGGTGATGCTGTTGTATCTCGAGAACAGCTTCGAGAGATTCGAGCAGGACGGCCGCATGCGCACGCGGCAGGACCTGTGGACGGCGGTGCACGACGGCGCGGTCATGCGCATCCGTCCCAAGGCCATGACGGTCGGAACGGACTTCATCGGCCTGTCGCCGCTTCTGTGGGCCGAAGGCACCGGCGCCGACGTGATGCGACGCCTGGCGGCGCCGATGCTCGGCGGCCTGGCCGTCAGCTTCGCGATGGAACTGCTCGTCTACCCGGTGCTCTTCTACCTGGCCAAGCAGTGGCAGCTGCGGCACCGCTGGGAGCACGCGCACGTGCAGCCGGCGCCGGAGACGTCGGCGGGGTGAGGAGCGGCAGCCCGCTAGTGCGCGCGGTCTTTCAGCTCGTGATGTCCGTCATGCCGCGCACAGTTGGCGCAGCAGAACATCTCGCCGCTCGCCTCGACGCCGTGACCGACGATGCGGGTGCCGCAGTGTGCGCACGTCGGCGCCAGTGCGTGGATTGCGCACTCGAAGGAGTCGAACGTGTGCGCCGTGCCCTGCCACCGGATCTCAAAGGATTTGTCGTAGTCGTTTCCGCAGTTCTCGCATCTGGACATGGAATGCCTCCGTGCATGACGACGATCGGAAGGTCCATCCTTCGCGCCGCTGCCGCCATTCGTCAAACCCCGGGATACAAACTGCCGCTCGCATGGGCGTCCGCACACCAGGCGAGTGACCTGAAGATGTGCGCGGCCGTCGTTCGCCACCACGCAGAGGGCTGCGCGCGGGGAAATGCGTTGACGGGGCCAAAGCCCGGGTGCGTAGTCGACGCGAACGAAGCTCCGGCATCCGTAGGAGGCGACGCATGAGAGACTATTCCAACAGTCGCAGCCGCATGGTCAGCAGGCAGATCGCCGGACGCGGGATCACCGACGCCCGGGTGCTCGACGCGATGCGCGCCGTCCCACGCGAGGCATTCGTCAAGCCGGGGTTCGAAGAGTTTGCGTACGAGGACGCGCCGCTGCCGATCGAGGAAGGCCAGACGATCTCGCAGCCCTACATCGTCGGGCTCATGCTCGAGGCAGCCGAGCTGACGCCGTCCGACCGTGTCCTCGACGTCGGTACCGGGTCCGGCTACGCGGCCGCCGTCGCGAGCCTGATCGCCAACGAGGTCTACAGCATCGAGCGTCACGCGGCCCTGGCCGAGATCGCGCAAGAGAGATTCGAGAAGCTGGGCTACGACAACATCGGCGTGCGCTGCGGGGATGGCACCAACGGCTGGCCCGAAGCCGCACCTTTCGATGCCATCGTGGTGGCAGCCGGCGGTCCGGACATTCCGCAGACTCTGCTCGAGCAGCTCGCCATCGGCGGGCGGCTGGTGATGCCCGTGGGCGAGGCTCCGCGCGATCAGCGGCTCCTCAAGATCGTGCGCGTCTCGGACGCCGAGTACGACGAAGAAGACCTCGGCGCGGTGGCGTTCGTCCCCCTGATCGGTGAGCACGGCTGGTGCGCTCCCGAACAGGAGGCGCCGCCCCCTGCGAAGAAACCTGCGCGTGAGCCATCCGTGCCCGAGCTGATCGCTAGCACGGCCGAGCCCTTGCCGGACGTCGACGATGCGGCGTTCGGTTCTCTCTTCGACCGCTTCGCCGGCGCGCGCGTCGTGCTGCTCGGTGAAGCGACGCACGGGACTTCTCAGTTCTACGAGGCGCGCGCGGCCATCACGCGGCGCCTGATCGAGAGGCACGGCTTCCGCATCGTGGCCGTGGAGGCGGACTGGCCCGATGCCGCCGCGATCGACCGCTACGTCCGTCACAAGCCGCCCGCGTCCATCGGCGACGATCCGCCCTTCAGCCGCTTTCCGACCTGGATGTGGCGCAACGCCGAGGTGCACGACTTCATCGAATGGCTGCGCGAGCGCAATTCGGCGCGGCCGCACGGCGACAGGGCGGGCTTCTACGGCCTCGACCTGTACAACATGAACGCGGCGATTCACGCCGTGATCTCCTACCTCGACAGCATCGACCCGGAAGCGGCGCGGGTGGCGCGCGAGCGTTACGGCTGCCTGACGCCGTGGCAGAAGGACCCGCAGGTCTACGGCCGCGCGGCGCTGACCGCCGGTTACGCGCCCTGCGAGCAGGCGGTGGTCGAGACGCTGCAGAAGCTGCTGGCGAGCAGGCTCGACTACGTCCGTCACGACGGCGAGAGCTTTCTCGATGCTGCGCAGAACGCGCGCCTGATCGCTTCGGCCGAGCGCTACTACCGGGTCATGTACTTCGGGTCGGCGAGTTCCTGGAACCTGCGCGACCGGCACATGTTCGAGACGCTCGAGCATCTGCTCTCGGCCGCCGGACCCGATGCGAGGGCCGTGGTGTGGGCGCACAACTCGCACGTCGGCAACGCCGCGGCCACGGAGATGGGCATCGTTCGCGAGCAGCTCAACATCGGGCAACTGTGCCGCGAGCGCTTTGCCGATCGCGCGGTGCTCATCGGCTTCGGCACCGACCACGGGACGGTTGCCGCAGCCACGGACTGGGACGGGCCGATGGAGATCAAGCAGGTGCGGCCCGCGCACCGCGACAGCTACGAGCGGCTCTGCCACGAGAGCGGCACGCGGCGCTTCCTGCTCGACCTTCGAAGCGGGGTGCACAGGGAACTGCGCGGCAAGCTGCTGAAGCCGCGCCTGGAGCGCGCCATCGGCGTCATCTACCGGCCCGACACCGAGCTGCTCAGCCACTATTTCGATGCCGCGCTTCCGCGGCAGTTCGATGCCTACGTCTGGTTCGACCAGACCGATGCCGTCACCGCGCTGGTCGGCGAGCAGAGGCATGAGGGCGTTCCGGAGACGTATCCGTTCGGATTGTAGGCGCGAGTAAACCACTGGCGCTCACGCCGCCGCTGGCCGGCGAGCAGAGGCACGAGAGCGCGCCACAGCTTGCGGATCGTCAGCGCTGATCGTGACACCGGGCGGCGCGCGCGCTAGAGCGCAGCGGTGGGGCTGGCTCTGGCACTGCTGGCAGCGACGCTGTGGGGGCTGACGCCCGTGGCCATCAAGGGAGCGCTCGACGGCTACAGCCCCGAGGTGATTTCCGTCGTTCGTCTGGCGCTGACCACCGTCTTCTTCCGTGTCCTCGGCGGGCCCGGCACGAGCTGGCTGCCGCGCGATCGCTGGACGGCCATCGCGGGCGTCGCGCTCGGCGCCGACTTCCTCGTCTACAACCACGGCGTCAAGCTGACGACGGCGGGCCTTGCCAGCCTGGTCGTCAACGTCGAGGTCGTGGCGACGATCCTGCTTGCGCTGTGGCTGCTCGGCGAGCGGCTGACGCCTCGCAGCGCAACCGGCGCGGCCATCACGCTCTTCGGCACGCTGTACGTGGCAACCGAAGGCGCCGCCCTGGGCGACGTCGTCGCCGCGCAGTATCTAACGGGCAACCTGCTCGTGATGCTCGGAGGCCTGCTGTGGTCGCTCTACGCCGTGGCGCAGCGGCGTGCGCATCGCACGGGCAGCATCTTTCAGCTGATGGCACCGATCTTCGGCGCCGCAACGCTGACCGCCATGCCGGGCCTCGCGGTGCCGAGCGCATGGCAAGGCGACGGCGGCGCCTACGCGACGATGATGCTCGGTGCGCTGATCGTGCTGTGCACCATCGGCGTCTACGTCGTGTACGCGCGCAGCCAGGAGCTTCTCGACGTCAGCGTGCTGGCTGTCGTGCTGACCTCCATCCCTGTCTTCTCCATCGCACTGGCCTGGCTGCTTCTGGGAGAGACGATATCGGCGCGCGCCGCCGTCGGCGGCGCGATCATCCTGGCGGGAGTGCTGATCATCTCGCGCGAGCGTCCGGCGGCCGAGGTGGCCGAGGGTGCGCCTGAGTAGCAGGACTTTTGCCCGCGGCTTCTGCCCGCGGGGTTGAAGCCGCCGCCGTGTCGGGCGTACAAGTCGGACATGGTCAATGATGTCGATCCTCGTGCGTCCCACACCATTGAGGTCCATGGCGGCGCCGATCCCTCGCTCGTCACCTACACGCACGCCGTCTACGCGCTGCATGCGCTGTCGGTGCTGATCGGCATCACGGGACCGGCAACGATCGTGGGCAGCTTCGTGTTTGGCCTGCCCTCGATCATAGCCGTCATCATGAACTACGTGCGGCGCTCGGATGCGGCCGGCACCTACCTGGAAACGCACTTCCGCTGGCAGATCCGGACCTTCTGGCTGGCGCTGCTGTGGATGATCCTGGCTGCGCTGGTCTCGGCGCCACTGATCCTGCTGTTCGGTCTCGGCTTCCTGACGCTGTTCCTTGCCGCAGTGCTCATCGGGCTGTGGGTCGTGTACCGGATCGGGCGCGGGTGGCTGGCACTGAAGGATGGGCGGGCGATCGTGGACTGAGGGCGCGGTCTTCAGCAGTGGAAGCGAGTGTGCGTTCGGTCCGCTGAACGCTGCCGAGTCGGCACGCGCGACATGACGTTGAACATGCAGGCGTGAGCGGCCGCGCGTGCTCCGCTCACGCGCCTTGCACAGTCCGTTCAATCGTTGGCGAGCGAGGTGAAGTCGAAGTCGGCGGTGAGCTCGGTGCCGTCGTTGAGCTCGATCGTTACGGCCACTGCGCTCGATGCGGCAACGTCCGCAGCCGTCATGCGATAGCTGTCCCACTGCATGGGTGCACGGCGACCGCCGTCGAAGCGTACTCGGCCGCTGCGGGGACGCACCGGACGGCGCCAAGCGTCGCTGACGAACGCCTCCACCCGTCCATCGGCACGTCGCAGCTCGACGTGATGATCGCCGATCATGGCAAGCTGGCCGCCGTGACGGGCGGCGTGATTGCCGTGGGGAATGCTCGAATGGCCGTAGCTCGAGTAGCGCAGGAACGGGGTGACGGCCAGATAGCCGCCGAATGCGACCGCCGCGAGCAGGCGCGGCCAGGTCAGCGCGGCTGGTCGGCCACCTTCCATGTGATGAACGCGAGAAGGATCGCCGGAATGTAGACGCCGGGCATGTCGATGAGCCAATGCTCGGGACCGACCAGGCCGCGCAGCGTGTCGAGCACGTGCACGAGCGCATGCAGTGCGAGGTAGACCGTGACCGAAGCCGTGGCGATGAAGCGCCAGCGCCGGGAGAAGGCAGCAACCGCCAGCGCCACCGCGATCATCAGATAGATCGCGCCGATGTCGCGAACGAAGTGCTCGTTGAGAGGCCCGAAGTCTGGAACGCCCGCGGGGAGGTTCTCGTACCAGTTCGGCGGGCTGGCGAGCATCCAGAAGGCGTTGCCAAGATTGCCGAGCGAGAAGATGCCGAGGACGATGCCCCAGAAGTCCATCGGCGACTCCGATGCCGTGCTCGTCGTGGTTGCCATGAAGTGCCTCCGTGCCCGTCGCGGTCCGGCGCGCCGAGCGGGAAGAGGCCGTCTCCAGCAGCGTGCGCCTGCGGTGACAATGCCCGGATGCTTTGGAAAAGGCACGCGCGGCAGCGGCTCAGTGCGGCGTGGCCATCGGTTCGTGTCGCGGCGGCGGGTGGTGATGCGGTGCACGGCCAACGGCGGTGAGTGCTGACCGGGGCCGTGGTCGGTGCGGCGCGGCGGCGCTACAGCTTCAGGAAGTAGCGAGCGACCCGAAATTCGCTGAAGCCGAGGCTCTCGTAGGTGCGTCGCGCCGGCGCGTGTCCCGGGTCGGCGCCGGTTTCGACCATGGCCACGGCAACGCCCCGCTGCTTCATCCAAGCCAGCGCGTGCTGCATCAAGGCAGTGGCCACGCCGGATCGCTGATGATCCGGGTCGACCGCGATCATGTAGATCTCGCCCATCCCGTCCTCGGCATCCAGCTTCAACGCAGCAAAGCCTACGACTTGCTGACCGACGCGCGAGACCCAGACGGTCGAATCTTCGGCCATGCACGTCTTCTCGACGACCTTTCGCTGGCTGTCGCGCCAATCGGGATAGAAATGATCGTAGAGCGCCGGCGGCATCGCCTTCTCGAGCGACGCGAACACCGGCGCCCACGCCCGCAGCGAGAGAGCGATGATCTGCGCCAGGTGGTCGGGGTGGTATGGCTCGATGTGCATGCGGCAGTGCCTGTTCAACAGCGCTTTGCTTCCGGCATCAGCAGGCTCGGAAGCTGACGGGCGATCGACTGGCGCTCGCTCGCCAGCCCGTGTGCGATCAGCAGACGGCGCCGCCCCCTACAACAGCACTTGACGTTCCGGGCACGGGCAGGGCCATAGCGGATGATGGAACGGCAGTTCCTGTTGCCCGGGTCCTCTTGCGGCACCGCGGAAAGCGAACATATCGATACGAACGACAACCATTCTGCCGAACGAGTACCTGAGCGGCGGGCGCGAAGACGCTCGCCATCATCGCCGCCGTCCCTGCCCGTCCGCTCCTGGTGTTGTTAGCCGACCGACGCACCTCTTGCACGCCTGACTTGCGGCGCCGCGCTGCTCCACGCGTCCCCAGACTCGCCGGCGCGCGGCGCTGCACCGAAGCCGCCCGGCCGGATACGCGCACGTTCTGTGGAGCGCAGAGGTCGCCGAGATGGACGTCGCGAACGCAGTAAACGCGTGCGCCACCGGTACCGCGACCAGCAGCGGGAGCATCGTGTTCACGTCCCGCGTCAACTCGAGCGAGAAAATCACGCCCGTCGGCGGCGCGGACGAAGAGCTGAGCGGCGGTCAGGCCGACACCCTCTCGGAAGCCGCGACGATTCAAGGCTCGAAGATGGTGATCGTGAGAACCGCAGGGTCGCTGACGTTGCCCTCCCAATCCACCATCTGCCAAGTCAGCGAGTCGGTGCCTGTGAACGTGGAGCTGAACGACACGTAGCAGAGTGTCCTATGGAAGTTGTGGCCGAAGGGAGTCATGGCGTATTCCGATCCCGGCGGCCAGTCTTGTTTACCGTTGTACGGACATCCGTCGGCGTCGATGTCCCGCTGGATCGGAGTTGCGACGCCGGAAACGAACTCCGTGAGAAAGCCGTTCTGGGGGGAGGAAACGATGTGAAGCCCGCGAAAGCACCTGCCGTCGAGGTCGGTTCCGACAAAAGTGATCAGCACGCAGGACTGCTTCCAGGGGGATTTGATGTCGATCGGTCGTATGGTCGGCTTTCCCAGTGGAATTCCGAAATTCGTACTTCCTCCGCGAACCGCGCGTACCGGCAGAGCCTGGTCTCGCGAGACCTGAACGACGGAGCCGTCGGCGAAGTCGACTGCCCATGAATGCGGCGAGTCCTCGGCGTGCGTCGTCGTCCAGTACGGACCTGAGGCCGTGCAGGCGCATTCGTCCAGAGTACAACCGGGAGTGCAGTCGTGATGGAAGACGGGGTCGATGGCCGGGTCGTGACGGCTGAGATCGACCAGGCTCTCCAGTTCCCGACGGTTCGGCGCACGCCAGTCGGAATAGCCGGCGAAGCCGAACGCCCAAAGGATCCAGTCACCTCCGCTGGGGCTCGCGCCAGGCACATTGCGATGCAGCGTCAGGCTGCTGTTCCACCCCGGTACGACCCTGCTGTCGTCGTTCACCCAAGCGTCTCGTGAGCTCTGCGTCCACATCAGTCCGGTTGCCCGATCGGTAACCGTTCCGTCGCCGTTGTCAGTGAAGCGCGAGTGGATGCCGGACTGTGCTTCACCGTCCTGGCCGCGTTCGGGACCGGGGCAGGCGCCGAACGTTCCGTCATCTTGGTCGCACATCGTCTGTCCCGTCGCTGTCAGCCCGATCGACGGTGCGCAGGTACCCTCGACGACGTTATCGTCCCACGCGCCTTCGAGCGCCTGCTCGATCTCCGCGATGACAGCGACGGCGTCGGACGTTCCGGTCATCGCCGCGAGCGCTGCCCGGACGGCCTCGAGGTACTCCAGCGCGCGCGGCCAGCGCAGCGCGATGGCTTGATTGGCCTGGCAGTCGGATGCCGCCAGCAGGCAGCTCGTCCATTCGTCGACGCTCGCGATCGATGTCGGGCCGCCAGTCCTCAGGCAGTACTCGGTAAGCCGTGCCGCGCTGAGCGTGTTGCTGCCGACGGCCCAGGTGTCGGTCTCGCTGTGCGGGAGCTTGGGATTGACGGCAGGATCGCAGGCCGAAGCGATCTTGGCGCGGAGTCTCCTGTCGAGCTGCTTCTTCGGCTTGCTCGAGTTCCGGAGCTTGCGAAGCTTGGACGCGCAGCCCGCCGCGTTCGCTCCCGCCGCCGCCGAGAGGGAAGCGCCTTGGACGACCGACGTCGAGACATTGCCCACGCACTCCCCGACGGCCTTCGCGACGGACCGGACGTAGTTGGCTGTCCGCGCCGCGACCGCCATCTGGCATTTGCTCAGGCTCTCGTCGGCGGTCGCGGCGATCGACCCAGCAGCCGGCAGCAGGATCGCCGCAACAAAGAGCATGGCCTGGAGTTGGCGTTTCATGGGATCACCAGGCCGCCGCGAACGGCCCGCAGCCGGTAGAGTGCGGAGTGCTTGTCGACGTGAGTGACGACGCCGCTACCGAAGTCCACGATCCATCGATGGGACGGATCGCCGGCATAAGCGGTCGAGGACCAGTACGCTGCCGACGCCGTACAACTGCACGAGGTGTTCAAACATCCTGTTGTGCAGCCGTTGTTGAATTCCGGTTGGATGGCCGGGGCATGGATTCCGACCCGGACCAGGCTTTCGAGCTCGCGCCGGTTCGGAACTCGCCAGTCGCTGTGCCCCGCGAACGACGATGCGTTGAGCTGGGTGATCTTGGCAGAGACCATGGTTGCCCAGTCTCCGTACGAATCGACGTCGTGAACTCCGTCGCTGTAGTCGAGTTTTTCCCAGGTAAGGCCGGTCACGCGATCCGTCACGGTGCCGTCGCCATTGTCGGTGTGATCGAATGGCACTCCGTACCGGAAAAACCCGTCATGGAGAGTCCTGGGATTCGTCTCGCACAAGATGTCTTCGACGTTCGTGAGAAAGTCGTGATCCGGTCCACAGTTGATCGCACCGGTGACGAGAAGCCCGCGCGGTCTTGCACAGTCGATCTCCGGGCGGTTGTCTTCCGTGGCTCCCTCGAGCGCAGCGTCGAGAGCCGCCAACGCGGCGAGTGCATCGGCGGTGTCCGGAATCATTGCGAGCTCCACCTTCAGCGCCGCCAGGTACTCGAGCACCCGAGGCCAGCGCGTTGCGATCATTTCGCGCGCCTCGCACTCGGTCGCCGACCGAAGGCAGTCGCGCCATCCAGCGAAGCTGTCGATGGTGGCAGGGCCTGCGACGTTGGCATTGCAGTAGCTGCCGATGATGCCGGCCGCCAGTGTCGTCGCTCCGACCTGCCAGATGTCGGACTCCGCATGCTCGAGGTCAGGATTGACGGCGGGATTGCACGCACGGCCGACCGTGGTGTCGAAGACGGTCGCCAACTCCCTGTCCGGTTTGATCGCGTTCTCGAATTTTCGGAACGCCGCCGCGCACCTCTTGGCCGACTTCGTTGCCGCTGCGCTCGTGTCGAGCCCGCCGGCGATGACGGCAACCGACATTTTCTTCAGACAACCGTCGACGGCGTTGGTGACTGCCGCCTGGTACTTCGAACTCGCGTCGGCAACGGCCCGCTGACACGCCGCCAAGTCCGCAGCGGCGTCCGCCGAGGCGATGCGGGGTGCCAGGATGATAAACAACGCCGCGACCACGGCCTGAGCGGAATGTCGCATATTTCTCCCCCGGCGGCTTTCGCCGTCTCAGTCGCTGTAGCGGATGGGGAGGGTTCTCGTCAACCATCGGCACACTCGGCGCCAGGAATGCTGCCCACGCTACTCCTCCGGCGGCCCGCCGGAGCGCGCGACCTGGTGCGCCTTCACCTTGGAAGCGTGAACCTGCGCGGCGAAGCCAGCATCTTCTCGAGCGCGATGAGCTTGTCGGCGGGAGCCTCGCGCGTCTCCAGAGCCTTTCAGTGCGACCAAGCGATGCCGGTCGATGGGAATTGGAGGATGCGATGTCTCCATGAAACTTCGTTTGCCGTCCAGCGGGTGCAAATCCCGTCCGGCCAAGGGCCAGCCCGCCCATGCGCTGTTCGGCAACCGACGCGGCTAGCAAGTGGAGCGGACTTCAATCTGACGACGCGTAGGACCCACCGGAGCCGCCCCACACGACCAATCTGTGGAAGACGGTGCCGACGTGGCCGTCGACTACCACATCTTGCGCGCCGTCCCCGTCAAAATCAGCAACCACAGCCCACGGAACTTGGCGGCCCGTGATGCGGTAGTACCGCTGCACGTCCGCGTCATACGAGGCGAGGGCCTCGACTTCGAATCCGGGCACGGCTCGCTCGATCGCATGGGCCATCGCTCGGGGAAGCGCAAGTTCATAGGACGTGCCAACTCGAACGATAGCCGGCCCGAAAACATTGACTTGAGATTGCTCAGAGCACGCTGACAGCAGGAGCCCCAGTACCAAACCGATGTACCCCACTATCAATGATTCTCCAGCGGCTTGTCAGCCGAACGAGGGCATGAGCGGCGGGCGCGACAGACTTGCGATGGATTGCAACGTCGCTGCCCGGCCGCTCCATGCATTGTTCGGCACCTATGCGGCAAGCAGTGGAGCCAGCTCTTGCTTCTGGAGAGGCTGTTGCCCAAGCCGCCGCAGAACCCGATTGACGACAGTCAGCGAAATCTCGCCAGGCGCCGTGATCTCGATTCCAATCGGTCGCCCCGCGCGATTGTAGTCAACGAGCAGACCAGAACTCAGCTTCTCCGTGCGGTAGCTCTTCTGTTTGGTCGGACGCGGAAGATAGTAGTAGCCGGCGATGGGCTTGCCATGACGAAAGGTAACTTCGAGATACGGCTGTTGCATAGGTTGCCTACTCCGCGATCGGGTACGCCGTGATGACCACAATGAGCTGTTCCGTCTTGTCCGGCTCCACGATGACCTCTGCTTGTGCGAGTCACGCTGTCGGATTTCCTGAAAGCCTAGCGCTTCAAGCAGCGCAGCCACCTCACGTGGCTTTAGAACCGGAACTGTTCCCACTACGCGACGCGAATGATCTGCACGCCGACGAACTCCGACTCGAACTCCGGGTCGCCGTCCTCAAGCAACATTGCTACGACCTCCCGCAGATTCGCATGCAGCTCATCGATCGACGCACCTTGGCTGTGAGCCCCCGGCCAGCCCGGGACGTACCCGAGGTAGAGCGATGTATCTGGGTCCTTTTCGATTACGACGTTGAACGTGTGCATGGCGCAGCTCCGCATCTACATTCCGCCAAGTGTAGGCCGGGCCCCGGCTCGTGCAAGGCGCCGCCGGGCTTGGACCCGGCAAGACCCTAGAAAAGTTCGCACGCTGGCAACGACGCAGAAAAAACGCGTCCCGAAGAGAGCGACAACTATGCTGCCCAACGGATGCATGAGCAGCCGGCGCGAGGCGCCGGACGTGAGGCCAACGCCCATGCCGGGCTGCTCCGTGCGCTGTTATGCAAACATCGGTTAGCGGTACCCAAGTAAGCACCGTCACGCAGCCGGGATCTTGTTCGCATAGTCGATCAAGCCTGCCGAATGGGTCGTATGAAAGGAGGTTCCACGAGGCCGACCATCCGCCGTGAGAGCCGCTTCCTCCAGATATTCCTTATGGGAGTCCCATAATTCGGCTGCGATCTCCGCGGTGTAAGATACGGGAAATGTGATCCGCCAATGCTGCTGGGCGATGTGCCCGTACCGCATGCGATCCACGATGACGTTGGGCCGTGACAACTGCGGCGCGCTTCCGACGACGAAGATTGCGGTGCGGCCGGAAAAGAACCAGTATGCTTCTACGGCTCCGACATTGAGACGGAACCCGTCCTCCTGAAGCGTTGTCGCCCAGGACCGCGGTGACAGTCGGTTGGCGACTCCAACAGAACGAATCAACTGCGCACAGATGGCGCGCCGGTCGTCCACCGAAGGGCAATGGGTTTCGAGGACACGCGCGGCAACCGCAATGTCTCCGCGTTCCGATGGTGTCAGGGGCACAATCACTCCTCACTTAAAGCATAACGAAAGCATGAGCGGCGGGCACGAGACCGTCCTCGTCGCGAGGACGCCATTGCCCGACCGCTCCATGCATTGTTATGGTAGACTTGCCGGCTAATACAAGTTCTTGTATTGTGCCATTTGATGAGCAAGCCAGCGGTATGGCTAGGCTCGACGCGGCGGTGCATCCGTGAGTTCCCCGCGGAAGCTTGAGCTCGCGCGGGTTACGAAGTGTACCGTCTTGAGCTCGGGTTGGACCCGACTGACTGGAAACCGATGGCGAGTATTGGCGACGGGGTGTGCGAGATTCGAGTACGCACTGGTCGCGAGCACCGGCTGATCTACGTCGCGAAGTTCGCTGAGGCTGTCTACGTGCTGCACGCATTTGAGAAGAAGACGCAAAAGACGGCCTGCGCAGACGTAGATCTCGCGCGGCTACGCTACCGGGAGTTGTTGGCTGAGCGCGCGCGGCAGCTGCGGCCACCGAAGAGGAAATAACGCCCATGACCAGGACGAAGCTGACAAAATCGAGTGGTAACGTTTTTCGCGACGTCGGGTTCAGCGCTGAAGAAGCAGTTAGCTTAAAGATCCGTGCTGACCTGATGATCAAGCTCTCGAAGATCATCGAAGCCCGCGGTTTGACGCGCCGCGGCAAAGCTCATGGGAGTCACGCAGCCACGCATAAGCGATCTCGTCCGAGGCAAGATCGAACTCTTCAGCATCGACATGCTCGTGGAAATGCTTTCGCGCGCCGGAGTCCAAGTAGCTGTCCGGACATCAAAGCGAGCTGCATAACGAGTGATCAGCGTCAACTACTTCTTTCGGCCAGCGACAATTATAAGTTTCACCCGGCTCGGCTCCGGGGCGGTCGTTGGTCATCGTCTGACTCCTCCGTTTTCCGGCGCTTAGCGCCCTTGGTTCGGTAGCTATCCACGTCGAACTCCAGGATTGTCGAGTGGTGGACCAGGCGGTCGATCGCCGCGCTGGTGGCCATCTTGTTTTTGAAGATCCGGTCCCACTCGCTGAAGACCAGGTTGCTGGTAAGCGCGACCGAGCGCCGCTCGTAGCGCTCGGCCAGGAGTGTAAAGAGAACCTCCGCCTCCTCCTGGCTCTGCTGGACGTAGCCAATGTCGTCGAGGACGACGAGGTCGAAGTTGTCGAGCTTGCGAAGCTGTCGTGGCAGCTCGAGGTCGCGCTTGGCCGCCAGCAGGTCCTGCACGAGTTCGAAGGTCGGCACGAAAAGAACCGAGCGGCCGAGCTGGATCAGACGGTGGCCGAGTGCGGCCAGGGCGTGGCTCTTGCCGGTGCCCGGCAGACCGAAGGCGAGCACGTTGGTGCCGTCATCGAGGAAGGCGCCGGCAGTAAGCGTCTCCAGCTTGTGACGCAGTGTCGCCGGCAGCCGTGTCAGGTCGAACGTCTCGAAGGTCTTGCCCGGTGGGAGCCGCGAAGCACGCCGCAAGCGCTCGACGCGTCGCTGGTGGCGCGCCTCGGCCTCTGCCTCGAAGACCTCGGCCAGCACGGGCAAGGCCGCTGCCAGATCCTGCTCGATGAGCCGGGGAACGACCTGCTCTGCGGCGGTGGTCAGGTTGAACTGGCGCATCAGTGAGCACAGACGCTCGCCGTGGCCGACACTGGTGATCAATATTGGCGAGCTCACGCGCAGGCTCCCATCAGCAGCTCGTCGTAGACGCCGAGGTTGGGCTGGCCGATGCGAACGACGGGTACGGCGGCAGGCTCGGGCTCGAGCAGTGCTTTGACCTCGGCGTAGCCGAAGACGGCCTCCGCGCTCAGCAGCGTCTCCAGTGCCCGCCCCACCAAGCACTCCATAGCGCGAGCGGCCAGGTCCAGAATGCGCACGTACTCGACGTCGGCGCGCTCGCCGTGGAGCTGGCAAAGGCGGTCGTAGGCGCGCCGAAAGACCAAGGTTGGAAAGAGAGACTCGCGGTAGCGGTAGCGAGCGAATGCGCCCGGCTTGCGCACCAGCGAGGCGATGATGTGGCGATAGTCGATACGATGGTCGGACTTGCCGCGAAGGCGCGGCATCGTCTCGGTCAGCTTGCCTCCGTAGTAGACATCGACGTGTTCGGGGTGCTGGTGGACCAGGACCTGGTGTCCGATCAGCCGTGAGGGAACCGAATACGTGCGCGAGCCGATGCAGATCGTGCTCCACCGGCGAACCTTTGGCTCGAAGACGGTGTACTCCGGTACCGGCGCCGGCGGCAGCGCCCGCAGATGCTCGCGCTCTATGGCAAAGGCCTCCTGCCATTTCTGGCTCCGCTCGGTGACCTCGTCGGCGAATTGCTGGTAGGAGGCGACGTCGACGAAGTCGCGGCTGCCGCGCAAGATCAGCGCCTGCGCGATGGCAGACTTGACCCGATAGTTTCGCTGCTCGGCAACACCATTCTCGTGCGCCCGTCCTGCCGTGATCAGCGTGGCGCGCATGACGTAGTGGTCCAGGACGCCGGCGAACCGCTTGTTTAGTGCCCGGCCTCCGGTCTTGCGCAGCTCGTGAGTGGCCGCCGACATGTTGTCCATGCGCACGAAGCTCGGCGAGCCGCCAAAGGCATGCAGCCCGCGCTGGAGGCCGTGGACCAAAGCCTCGTAGCTCTCGCTGTAGGCCACCGTCACCGACCCTCGCCCGCTGAAGCTGAGGGTCAGCGTGAACAGCAGGTGGTCGAACTGCTCGCCGGCGATGGTGACCTCCAGGTCATTGCAGTGCGTGAAGTCGCAGGCGGCCTCCCGGCCAGGCTCGTGGACCTGCTGGAAGAACACCTCCCGCTGCGGACCGTGCAGGGCACGCCAATCGCGGATCCGGCGCTGCAGCGTGCGGACCTGACCGGCTGCGACCTGGCTGCCGTGTCGCCGTGCCAACTCGTCGATGATGGTCGTCGCCTGCAGCACGTTTTTGGTGTCGCTGATCAGCAACGGCAGGATCTCCGAGTCCCAGAGCTCGGCGAACGGGTCGATCCGGGTGCGCCAGTGGCGCGGGCTCTTGCTATGCGACGGCATTGGGCCACTTCGCCACCGCCTGGCGGTCGGCAAGCTGATTCCGGCTGCCGCAGCCGCCGCTTCCTCGCTTTGCCCCTGCTTTCGCCGTCGTCTCAGGAGCTTTACCTGCGCATCGGTCACCATGCCCGAAGCCATGGCCTAAGTGCCCGGACTTACAACGCTCGGGACTGCAGGAACTGAAAGAAGTAATTGTCGTCGGGTGAAAGGAGTAATTGTCGCCGATCAAACGAGTACCTGAGCGGCGGGCGCGAGGCGTGGGCCATCATCGCCGTCGTCCGTGCCCGTCCGCTCCTGGTGTTGTTAGCCGAGCGACGCGGCTCTTGCACGCCAGACTCGCGGCTCGGCGAACACTGTGGCGTCCCCGGACTCGCCGGCCCTCAGCGTTCCAACGAAGCCGACTGGTCGGATACGGGCCGCAGTCAATTGGATGATCCGGACCCGGCCGCCACGTGCTGCTACCGGTACACCTCAACGACGGCTGCGACGCCGCTTTGCGGCGAGGCGTCACGGAATCGGGCTGCACGAATGGAAAGCCGCGCCCGCGCCACCTGTTGGCGGCTTCGCGGGTCGAGATCGCTCGATATCTGCGATGCGCTCCAGGTACGGGTGAACGACCCGATTACGGGCGGCCGTCTTGAAAACGTGACGCCCGCCACCGACGACGGAGATTGCACAACGCGCGCGACGTCGCCTGGTCGATCCAGGCCGCCCGATCGAAGCACGGCGCCGTCTTGCGTGCTGGTGCGAGTACGGATGTGCGTCATCGAACCGCACCGGCCGGCGGAGGCGAAGCCAACTTAAAATCTGCGAAATCAACGACGGCTAACGGATGCATGAGCGGCCGGCGCGAGACGATCCGACTTCATCGCACCGGCTCATGCCGGGCTGCTCCATGCAGTGTTGGGCCAAGACGGTGTCTCAAGACCGTTGAAGCGGCAGCATTTCTCGTAGTACTCCTGTAGCGCGGCACCTTCCGTAGGGTCGGCGCCTGCGATCTCGGCAATGAGCGCCTCCCACGGAACGCAATCAATCCGCATCCGCGTAACCTCTGGCTCGACGTAAACCCGGCACCAATCGTGGTCCGCACCGTCGCCCCGTGCCTTGATCGCTTCAGAGATCGCGGCCGGGGTCATCATACGACGAAGTGCGTCGTCAATGCGCTGCTCCGGTAGGAGGACAAGAAACCCCAGATCCTTGATCGCACCTGGTGCGTGATCGCCGGAGGCCAGCATGTGAAGCATGCACGCAATGTTCCGCGCGGCTTGATTGAAAGTGGGGGCGTACTTCGTGCCAGCAGAGAGAGAGCTGCCGAGCTTGGCCTCGAGAACGAAGAACTGGCCGCATGCCTTTACCAGTTTCGCGTCGCCTCGCGATTCCGCGGCTGCAAAATGACCGACAACCGCATCTGCATGGGTCCAGCCCTCGCGTTGTCGGCTCTTGAAGAACCGGCTTGGCAATAGCACTTCCGATCGCCAGCGTGCGTCGGGCTGAAAAGGAATGAGGTGGTTCTCACTCGGATGCCGCGCGTACCAATCGACGACCAGCCGGAGCAGCCAACCTTCGTTGTAAAGAGCGGTTGGCGGCAGAATCGCCTCATCCGTGCCGCAGCGCGCCAACATAGTCGAAATTCGCTCTATCGGCTTCACACGGTCAACCATTCTGCCCAACGATGGCATGAGCAGCCGGCGCGAAACGACTCATACTCAGTAAATACGTCCATGCCGGCCTGCTCCATGCACGGTTAGGCGTATCTTCACAATTGATCGTCCAGAACGAGCAATGCCAATAGAGACTGACTCGCGTAGCAATGTCTTCTGTATCCCGACCATTCGCCGGAGATCATGACGGCGAAGACTTCCCATCGGATGGCCTCGCGATCAGACTTACCCGGGCGGGAGCATCGATCGAAGATGTCGCCAGATCGCAGTACCGTTTTTGAGCATCGTCCACTGCTTTAGGTTTTTTAGCGCATAGCCGACGGTCTCGAAGGCCCGCGGGCCTTCACGGCGGAAGGCGTCATCCATCCGATCAAGAGCATCGGCGATCGTCGTGAGGACCTCGCGCAGTGATTCGTACGCGAGGATCTCCGACTGATCATTCACCTTAAAGACCGCGCGATGCACCTCACCATCGGGATCGACGGTAAAGATCACCAAGCCGGGAAGGTTTTGCGTTGATCCAAGCTCAAAGGCATCGATCAAATACTGATTCTCCTTCGGCTCCTTCCACACGTTGAACAACATACCGATCACTCCGGCAGGGAGTCTCGGAGTTTGCCACGATCCCGGTGCAGCTCGGATGGCAAAGACCGCCCAGCGGGGACCCGAAATCTCGTCAAGCGCTCGCCAGTAGTCTTCATCCCGCAGGAGCTTCTTCACATGCGGATGTTTATCCGTATAGAGAACGACTCCGAATAGGTTCGCTTGCCCGTTCTGAGGAATATACGCGCTTGACAGTTCAACCGCCCAGTTCATGTAGATTAAAGTCCCCCTTCGTTCACAGTGGTTCAGGCGGCATCGACAGCGCATCGAGCACGCTCCAGCCGAGCGCCATCCGCCTTCGCCGTGCCGGGCTGTCCCTTGCGCGGCTAGGCAAGCGTACCGTCAGCTTTCACTGAAGGTGACCCCATGCTGGCGCATAAACTGCTTCAGCACATCGACGTGTATGCAGTGACCGACGTGTAAGAATGCGCTTTCGCGCACTCGCTTTTTCTCCGCACCACGCCGAACCTCAACATCTATGTCGAACTCCAGATCGAGGTGTGCGGTCGCAGCCTGCATGCCCCAGATACGACCGTCAGTTCCAAAGGCGGGGCCGCCGCTCTGGCCGCGCAAACCAGCGGTGCTAAGCTCGATGCCGACAATGGCTCCCTGCGCGTTGAGAAGATGCCGAGTTACCATGCCTTCGATCGGAAATCGCGGCGTCGCTTGTCGGCCAATCGTTGTCCATGCAATGCGATCCGCGACAGCATCGTATTCAAAATTCTCAAATTCAGGGAAGGGATACCCAAGCCTACAAAGATACTTACCCGGCTGGAGTTCAGAAGCATCAGCAGCAAAGACCGGGAACTTGTCGCAGAGCAGCCGCGTGTGGTTTTGGAATCTCAGCAGTGCGACATCAACTTCCGGGTGGATGCGGATGTCCAGGTTCAGAGAACCTTCGACACAATCGACAAATAGGCTGTACAGCTCGATGGTCCTGCCCTTGGCGTAGGAGTACTTCTTTTCGAGGAGGCGGAGCTCTTGTGAGTTCCTCTTCCCTGGCGTTAGGCAGGCTCGTTCTGCCTTGAAAGCGTCAAAATTGATCCGAAGCTGATCGGCGACGAGTAGTTGTTCGGCCACATGGCGGCAAGTGAATGCCCATCCGTCCGAATTTACGAAAAACAGTGTCCCGGCGCCCGGCACGATCGCGGTCGTCCCATAGGATCGCGATATAAAGTGCAATGGCCTTGTGAACGCTGCTGCTTCTGTGATCGCTGAAACAAACAACGGCAGATCTCCAATTGCCTAACGAGAGCATGAGCGGCGGGCACGAGGCGATCCGCATAGAGCACCGAAGCCTACTGCCCGCCCGCTCCATGCGTTGTTGGGCGAGCAACGCATCTAACCAGCTTCCCCGCCGATAAGAACCTGAGTGATACGTTCCACGATTTGCCGCCTCGTCTCTTCTCGGAGACACCCGACTTGACGGACGAACAGGGTTTCGTTGGCCGTGAAAAGTTTGGCAGGGCGTGCGTAGCTAGTACGCTGCAGCGATCCCTCCGAAAAATCCGACGCTTCTAGAGCGACGGCCTGCGCATCCGCATACGCATTGCTGGTTATCTGGCAGAGGATGAAATCGCCCCGACCGACGCTGGCTAGGACCACCGCCGGACGCAGCTTAGAACGGCTGAGATCGGAGAACGGGAAAGCGAGAAGTACTACCGATCCTGCTGAAGGTGCGCCCACGCTGCATCCTCCTCGGGACGCGACCAGTCGGTCGCCAAAGCGGGCTCGCTAAGCAAGGCGCCGGAAACCTCTTGGGCGTCGCCCTCCTCGAGGATCGTAACCAGAGCACGTTTTGATCGCTCAAGGCTGAGCGGCTCGAGTAAACGAACAGTTCCGTCTGGCTCAACGAGCGCCTTCAGCGTCCGAGACATAATGCACCTCTCGCCCCGGAAGGTAGCACCATGACCGATCGGGCGCGAGTTAGAGGATCTGGAGCAATTAATCCCGCCCAACGAATGCATGAGCAGCCGGCGCGAGGCGCTCTGTGCGTGTCGAGACCGTTCATGCCGGACTGCTCCATGCGCGGTTAGCCATTGCTAAGCGGCTGATCGCAGGAGGTCCTGAAGCAATGAGATACCCAGACTCCATGCCATTAGAGCCACCGCGACGACGGCTGTACCCGCTGAGATATACACCTGAAGCGCCCATAGGCGCGCACGAAGTAGTGCTTTGTCGGGTGCTATACGTGCTAGCTCTTCGATCGGCCCCGTTCCGGGCTTTGCAGCTCGCTGTAACGCTCCCGCAATCTTATCGACTTGGCGAGCATTCATGTACATCTGCCAAACTTCCCAGAACACGAATACGGAACAGGAGATCAACATCAGGAGCGCGGCTGCGCGGTTAAGCCGGGGACTCATCAGATCCCGGGTAAAAGCCCATATCGCGAAGAACGATGCATAGCCGACAATTGCGACACTGTTTACGTACGCGGTTAGTCGCTCGTATGGCGCAGCCAGCAGCTCGATAAGCTGCCGGCGCTGGCCCTCAGCGTTGACCTGTGGTTGGCCCCTTGCGGGACCTCGTGCCGGCGGGACACGCGACGGCGGCACTCGTGAATCAGTACCCATATTGCACCTCTGTCCGCACGCCTCTGGCCGGGCTAGCGTGCAGGCAGGAATTCCGGCGCGCGACCAACCAGATTCTATTGCAGAGGCCGAACATCGCAGAAGAGATTCTGAGAACGGACCTTGATTTGGCGAGATGCCCCGAGCACCACCGCCTGTGTTTGGCTGTAAACCGCTTGCCCAAGAACGGTATCGATGACGACCGAGTAGATATTCGTCCCCACGCTCTCTACTACTGGCTGCGCTTTGGTACTACCAATGGTCTCGGTCCAATAGGCGGCCACTATACCGCCTCCTGCATGACTGACTCGCGCTGTGAGCCCTCCAAGCTCGATCGTACTGCCTCCGCGCCATGAGACCTCCACGTCGCCCCAACTTTCCGTCGACCATCGGCTTACGGGCGAGTCGACGGTCCGACCGAGCATGTCCAAGCCGGTGCTCCCATCGTACCGATGGGTCGTGCCCTCGTGACAGGACGCGGAAAATGGTCGAGCGTCCGACCGAACACTCGCCGCGGGCTCAGAGGTCGGTTCAGACCGAACGGGCACTGCTGCCAACGCTATGATCGCCGCGGCGATTGCCATCCTCCGTGTCCGTGCGTGGTACATTTTTTTCTCTGCGCAGGCGCTGCTGGCTAATGAATGCATGAGCAGCCGGCGCGAGGCGATACGCTCGTAGCACTAACGTTCATGCCGGCCTGCTCCATGCGCTGTTCGGCCTATGCGGCCAGCCGCATCTTGACGGTCAGGCCAGCCTTCGAGCAAAG